>Ga0310120_10000286_pt1 | contig 41417 bp, 28 predicted proteins | sample CB27_AW_983_MG_FD_203506 | JGI IMG/M metagenome (GOLD analysis project Ga0310120, IMG submission 203506) | Marine microbial communities from Western Arctic Ocean, Canada - CB27_AW_983 | ecosystem: Environmental > Aquatic > Marine > Oceanic | place: Canada: Western Arctic Ocean | collected...
GTCGCTCAGGGTGTCGGTGCCATAGTCTTCCATATGCAGTCCGCCGGCGAAGGGAATGATGGCGCTGAAGCGATCGGGAAAGCGCATGCCGATGTTCCAGCTGCCCCAGCCCCCCATCGACATCCCTGAAAGGACCACCTGGTTGTGGTCGATGGGGAATCGCTCGGCGAGCTGGTCGACGATCGCCATCACCAGCCCATCGGAGCGGTAGGTCCACCAGTGCTGGGTCGGGGCCCCGAGGATCTGCGGCGGCAGATCGGGGTTACTCTTGCCTGACAGCGGCTTCTTCGCATCGGGTCCGACGATGATGTAGCCATTTCGCTGGGCGAACTTGCTGTAGGCCACGGTCAGCAACTGCCGTGCATTTCCGCCGTAGCCATGAAGCATGATGAGGAGGCCGTATTTTTTCGGCCTGCTATCGGGGACATGGATCCACAGATCCGATTGGCGACCATCCTTGGCGGTGATCTTCTCCTTGCGAGTGCCCGGCTCGGGGCGCTCGATGCGAATCCCCTTGGCGACTGCCCTGAGGATCTTCGCCGGGGTGCTCTTGGCGAGTTTATCGCGGTCTCCGTTATCGAGCGCCTCGATCAGCAGATGGGTATCGGCGACCGAGGTGGGTCTCGTCGTGGCGATGGTCGCAGCACCGTGAGCCGGGAAGGGAGGAGTCACGGTCAGCGACAGCAGCGCTGTGACGACGAGGATCCAGTTCAGGAATTGTCGTTTCATGGTGACCCTCCCAGGGTTTCTGGCTGTCCAGCGCCGCGCGAAACCCGGCGATTTCATCCTAAACCAAGCACGATCACCGATCAGCAGTGTTCTGTGCCAGTTGCAGACGAACTCCGTACCCTGGACAATGAAGAACGGTGGTCCATTTCCATCTTGAACGGATGCAACTTCCATGACTGTCCGGGGATTATTGATCTCTCATCTGACGGCAGCGCTCTTTGGCGGTCTGCTGGGGGTGTTCTGGATGTCAGAAGCGCCAGATCCGCCGCTCGTGAATGATCCGCTGGAGCAGGCTCTGGTACAGATCCATGAGATGCGGGCCCGGGTCGTCTCCTACGAGGAGACCAAGAAGCGTCTCGATGAACGGATTGCCAGACTCATGGCAGAGAAGGCCCTGTCCAGTCAGGATTCTGAGGATGTGAGCCCGGCCGATCCCGAGCCACCGGTGACCACCGATCCCGACCCGGACAGCGAGATCGTGATCAGAGTCTCGCTGGCCTTCGATGATGCGGTGTTTCTGGCCAATTACCGCTCGATGGCGGAGGAGGTGTACGAACTGATTCGTCTGGGAGACTACGATGCGGCGCTGGAGACGATGCAGTACCTCGATCAGATATTGAGCAGCAAGGGCGAATTCGCCTCCATCGAGCAACTCGAACCGCTCTATCAGGAGATCACGGAACACTGGCTCCCTCGGCTCTACGCCCGGATGGTCTCGGAGCCCGACTCGATGCTGAGGTTTTGCCTCGACCTCAGAAATCGTCAGCGCTCCGGTCAGAAGCTGGGAGATCTGGGCAAATTATTGACCGATGACCACCTGCTGTCGCTGGCAGTTCTCGGCGGCGGCGAGATCTCTCTGGAGACGAGCCAGCTGTGGCTGGAAGAGATCCGGGAGAGCGCTGCTGGCCAGGGTCTGGGAGATTCGGAGATCGCCGCTTTGAGCTACATCGAGGCTCCAGGAGTGGTGGAAGTGCTCGAAATGGCCTGGGATGCGGGAAAAAACCGTAAGGAAATCATCTGCACTCTCGTCCAGATACACACCCATAAATCACATAAGTTACTGCAGCGACTGGTGTTCGAGATTGAAAATGAAGATTTGAGGGGTGCTGTGGAGCTGTGGTTGCAGCGCATTTGATTTCCCAGTTCCTCTTGCCGTGGCGACGGGCACTCGGCACAATCTCAACTGGCTTGGGACTTGATGTCACGGCATGTGCTGAGACGAGGTTGTTTCCCAGGTTGCGGGAGGTTTCCACAGGGGACCCCCGAGCACTCGACGATCAGGGGCGTGGATAGATTTTGACCTGTACGATTCCCATGTGCGCGCTCCTTCCGGTTCGCCGTGCTTTCCCTACGATTTTCAATGTTTTTTGCGTCCTATCCACAGATGACACCGTGTCGTTTTGTGGCCAGGGGCGAGATGTGTTCCGGTCGGCGTGAGTCGGCCTTTGTGTCCGCAAAGCAACCAAGTACTCCCCCGGTTGCTATCCTTGACCTTGGTTGGGGGCTGCGGGAGAGATGAGGGAGAAAATGGGTAACAGAATTTTTGTCGGGGGTCTTCCCTGGGCAGTTGGCGACGGCGAGCTTCGCGCTCATTTTGAGGGCTGCGGAGAGATTACAGACGCCGTGGTCGTGATGGACCGCGAGTCGGGTCGTAGCAAGGGCTTCGGTTTCGTCACCTTTGAGAGTGACGAGTCTGCTTCTAGTGCCATCGAGACCCTCGATGGAAGCGAGATGGATGGACGCAGCGTGCGCGTCAGCGAGGCCAAGCCTCGCCCCGAGCGCGGCGCCGGTGGGCCTCCCCGCTACTAAGGTAGTTGGCGAGACAGACTTACCATCTGCAATACAGAACAGGCCGTCGGAGGAAACTCCGACGGCCTGCTTTCTTACCCCCCTGTATCTGCCATATCACCCCACCTGGACGAAGGATCCCCTCCTGATCCCCCTCCTTCCTGCTGCCACTCCTGAGGGATACGATCTGGCCTGTCCCGATCGGGACCAGCGAGGGCGGGAGGTGCATGGACAAGAAACCAGAGGAGCCACCCGAGGGGGTCTCCAGGAGGCTCTTTCTCAAGGGGGCAGGGGTCGCCGCGGCAGCCGTTTCGGTAGCACAGCTCCCTTCAGATGTACAGGCAACCAGCGGTGCCGAGGATGAGCCGACGATACTTGGCCCGGGACCGGTGCCCATCCAGCTGAGAATTAACGGTGTCGATGGCCAGGCCGAGGCAGCACCGAGCACCACCTTGCTCGATTTTCTGCGGGATCATCAGGGACTGACCGGTGCCAAGCGGGTTTGTGATCGGGGATCGTGCGGAGCCTGCACCGTGCTCCTCGACGGTCGCACCGTCGATAGTTGTAGCATGCTCGCCATCGATGCTGTCGGCAGTGAGATCACCACCGTCGAGGGGATCGGCACTCCCGAGAATCTGAGCGATCTGCAGCAGGCCTTCATCGAAAAAGATGCTCTCCAGTGCGGATTCTGTACGCCGGGTATGGTGGTCTCCTGCACGGCGCTGCTGAAGGAGAATCCAACCCCTGATCGGGAGCAGATTCGCAGGGGGATCTCCGGCAATATCTGTCGCTGTGGAACCTACCAGAACATCATCGAGGCGGTCGAGCACGTCTCCCGGAAGGGAGGCAAGTGATGGCCGAAGAGATCACCATCAAGGTCGGATTTGGCGATCATTTCCGGGACCTCACGGTTCGGCTTCAGGACGGCGATATCGCTCCCTGGCAACCGGATCAGCAGCTGGACGTGGTGGGAAAGCGCTTACCCAGACTCGATGCCGTGGCCAAGGTCACCGGTACCGCGAAGTACGCTCAGGACCAGAACCCTGCAGGAATGATCCATGGCAGGATCCTGCGCAGTCCTCACCCCAATGCAGATATCCGTTCCGTGGATCTGTCAACGGCGAAGGCGATGCCGGGAGTGAGGGCGACCCTCACCGTTCCAGAGGTATTTGAAGACTCCAGTGCACGATTTGCCGGAGCCGAAATTGCCGCCATCGCTGCCGATACGGAACAACAAGCAGACGCAGCGATGCGTGCCATCCAGGTCGAATACGAGATCAAGGATTTCTGCGTCACCATCGATACGTCGATGCAGGACGGAGCTCCGCAGGTCGGTCGGGGCGACCAGAAAAACGTTCAGCGTGTCTCTCCCCGCTCTCGAGGTCGTCGCCGTGGTGGCAACGCAAACCCCGGGGCTGATCAGCAAGTGCTGGATCGGATGGCAGCCCGCGAGAAGGAAGTTTCGGCACTCCTCGCCGCCTCGGATGTCGTCGTCGAGGGGACCTTTCGAACCCAGGTCCAGACCCATGCACCATTCGAGACGCATGGAGCGGTATGCAGCTGGGAAGATGGTCAACTGGTGTGCTGGGCCTCGACCCAGGCGACCTTTGGATTCAGAGGAGAACTAACGAGCAATTGGGGACAGGTCAAGGCGAGTGAGTGCCGGGTCCTCAGTGAGTATGTCGGAGGCGGATTCGGGTCGAAGTTCTCCGCCGGACGAGAAGGTGTGATCGGCGCTCTGCTGGCGAAGCAAGCCGGGGTTCCTGTGAAGATGATGCTGGATCGCTCTGGTGAACAAACCAGTGCCGGCAACCGCCCCGATGCGTTGCAAAAAATGCGCATGGGAGTCAACAAGGATGGAGTCATCCAGGCCTTGCAGATCCGCAGCTGGGGAACGCCGGGAAGCGGCACAGGCGGTGCCGGAGCGCACAACGACGGAATCTACAAACTCGGGGAGGTGGACAAGGTCGAGTACGGAGTGCGCACCAACTGCGGGGGTGCTCGAGCACACCGCGCTCCCGGCTGGCCCCAGGGTTCATTTGCTCTCGAACAGATGATGGACATGGCCGCCCATTCCCTCGACGGAATCGATCCCATCGAATTTCGCAAGAAAAATGACGATCATCCGATACGAGTTGCCGAGTACGACATTGCCAAGGAACGGATCGGTTGGAACAAGGCAAGGGTTCGCGGAGGGGCCTCGAATATCTGCACCGGCGTTGGCATCGCCAGCAACTTGTGGTTCTCCGCTGGCGGAGGTGGTGCCAGCGCACTGGTGAGAATCGCCAAGGATGGTTCGGTCGAGATCCGAAACGGAGCCCAGGACATCGGCACCGGCACACGAACAGTGATGGGAATGGTCGCTGCCGAGGAACTCGGGATTCCGCTCGATATGGTCTCCACCAGGATCGGTGATACCAATGATCCTCAGGGACCGATGAGCGGCGGCTCGACGACGATAGGCACACTGACCCCGGCGGCCAGACTGGCCGCTCACTACGCCAAGAAAGAACTGCTGGCGGTGGTGGCGGATCGAAAAGGTTGGGATCCAACCGATCTGGATATTCGCAAGGCAAGAGTGATCCGCAACGACGGCAGCGATACCGGCCTGTCCTTCCACGATGCCTGTCAGTTGATGGATGACGATGCCATCGAGGTGCTGAAGGCGCGGCCACGGCGCAACTACGCCGGCTTCAGTGATACCAATGCTGGTGTTCAAGCAGCAGAGGTTGAGGTCGATATGGAGACAGGGGTGGTGAGAGTCAAGAAGGTGGTCGCAGTTGCCGATGCGGGCAAGTTGATCAACCCCATGACCGCAGAGAGTCAGGTGCGAGGTGGAGTGATCCAGGGGGTCTCTTACGCACTGACCGAACGAAGGATCATGGATCGCCACAAGGGCCGGATGCTCAACGACGACCTCGAGAACTACAAGATACTCGGTTCGCTGGATTGTCCGGAAATCGATGTGGTGCTGGTGGATGTTTATAATGGCAAATCGAATACGCAGGTGATGGGTCTTGGCGAACCCCCGATTGTTGCAACCGCTGCAGCGGTCGCCAATGCCGTCGCTGATGCCATCGGGACGAGGCTGTTCGAGATTCCCATCACGCCAAAAAAGGTGCTGGAGGCGATCGCCAGCAAGAAGGCACCAGATCCCGCTGACAAGAAGAAGGGAGCGCGGCTATGAAGCCCTTCAAGGTCGCAATACCGAAGAGCGTCGAACAGGCCTCGCGGTTTCAGAAGAGTGACGATTCCCCCTTCATCGCGGGAGGTACCGATCTACTGGCACGGATCAAGGAATACGTGGTGCAACCGGAGACGATTGTCGATCTGAAGAGAATCGAGGGGATGACCGGCATCACCTCCACCGATGATGGAATCAGAATCGGCGCTCTCACAACGATGAATGAGGTCGCGACCGATGGATCGGTGACCGACGACTACCCGGCACTTTCAGAAACGATCATGAACGCCGCGACTCCGCAGATTCGCAACATGGCGACCATCGGAGGCAATATCTGTCAAAAGCCTCGCTGCTGGTATCTTCGTCACGAGGGTTACTCTTGCGCCAAGAATGGTGGCAGCGGCTGTTGGGCACGTGAAGGCGAGAACGAGTTTCATGCCATCTTCGATAACCAGGTCTGCGCCGTCACTTCTCCTTCCAATATCGCTCCTGTACTGGTCGCGTACTCGGCGCTGATCGAGATTCAGGGCGAGGAAGAAAAGCGAACGGTACCCGCAGAGGATTTCTTCATCACACCTGATCAGGATCCGGGTCGAGAGGTGTTGCTGGAGCCGGGTGAAGTGGTCATTGCGGTCCACTTGCCCTCGAAAAACCGAACCAAGAGGTGGAGTTATACCGAAGCCCGAGAAAAGCAGAGCTTCGACTGGGCGCAAGCGAGTGTCACGATTCTCTACGATCGGGGTGGGAGAAAGGGAGATCACCGTGTGGTGCTGGGGGCCGTGTCGCCAGCACCTCTGCGGCGTGATGATCTGGAAAAGATCCTCAAGAGTGGATCTCTCGACGATGCAATGATCAAGAAACTGCAAATGAAGATCGGCGATGGTGCCCATCCGCTGTCTCAGAATGGCTACAAGATACCGATGCTGCGCGGGCTGATCGCACAGGGAGTCCGAAACATCAGCGGCAGAAAGGAAGGATAAGATGGCGATGCAGAAGCCCGAACTACTTCCTGAAGATGTCTGCCCATGCCTTCGAACCAAGACGATGGTTCTCAACACCGAGTATCGCAGGAGCGCCTTCGAGGATTCGTTCACTGCCGATACGGCATTCTTCCACTGTCTCCGGACGATGGCTTACCACGGTCCCGATGGTGACGATGTCTTCCCTGATAGCTGCCGACCTGGCCGAAGTTGCTACCCCGGTCCCGGGGATCTCACCTAGGCCGAATCCACCAGTATCAGGTATCTCAGGGGTGAAGCGGGGCGCCAGTAGCCCGGTGCATCTGCCCTGTCTTCGGGTCTGCTTGTCAGAAACAGCGCGGAAGATAGGATGCCTCACTCGAGCAGATCGACCTGTGTTCGGGAATCTGAAGGAGGCCTGATGAGCGGCATCATCAACAAGGTTCTGGTTGTCGGACTCGGTAAGGTCGGCAGCCTCGTGGGCACACTCCTGCAACGATCCGGATTCGAGGTATCAGGAGCGGATGCACGCGCGGTCGAGAACCTGCCCTTTCCTGGTCAGGTACTCGAAGTCTCCGATTCTGCTACCCTTGGAAACGCTCTCTCGGGTTGCCAGGGTGTCGTCTCCTGTTTGCCTTATAGCATCAACCTCCCGGTGGCCAGGGCAGCCCTGGAGCATGGTGTGCACTACTTCGATCTCACAGAAGACGTGCCCACCACTGCGGCGATCCTGGAAATGGCGTCGGGGTCAAGGAGTGCCCTCGCTCCGCAGTGCGGACTGGCTCCAGGGTTCATCGGTATCGTTGGAGCGGATCTGGCATCCAGGTTCGATAGTGTTCGATCGATAGAACTCAGAGTCGGGGCTCTCCCGGAACATCCGAGCGGCCAGCTGGGATACTCCTTCACCTGGTCAGCCGCGGGAGTGGTCAATGAATATCTCAATGACTGTGAGGTCATCGCTCGGGGTGAAAGGGCGATGATTCCCGCTCTTGCAGAGATCGAGTCGGTCCGTATCGGCGGGTTGGAACTGGAAGCGTTCACCACCTCAGGAGGTCTGGGAACGATGTGTGACACCTGGGAGGGAAGGGTCGAGACTCTCAACTACAAGACGATGCGCTATCCGGGACATTGCGAGCAGATCAGATTTTTCCTCAATGACCTGGGGATGCACCGGGATCGCGATGAGGCGGCACGAATCCTCACTGAAGCCTGCCCACCGGTCGACGAAGATGTCGTCTATGTTCATGCAGCAGTGGAGGGATTGATTGCTGGAAAACTACGTCGCAAGGAGTTTACGGGTCAGTACCTACCGATTGATATCGACGGCGCCAGGTGGAGAGCCATCAGCTGGACCACTGCGTGTTCAGTGGCAGCAGTTGTGGAGATGGTGAGTCAGGGCCAACTACCCTCGCAGGGATTCATCAAGCAGGAAGAAATTCCACTCGAACCATTCCTCGAGACCACAAACGGAAGTCTCTATCTTTCGTCCTGAGGACCATTGGGTCGTGTCATGATGAATACCCAGCCAACTCCAACCAGTATCAATGTGATTATTTTTACAACATCTGGAATCTTGTCACTGAAGAAATAGAACGGTCCTGACATTGCGACAAGAATCAGTGCAGTTGCCAGTACTTTTGCACGGGGCGAAATCGATCCGTGTTTTTCCCATCTGAGGACCATCGGGCCAAAATAATTGTGATGACAGATCCAGTGGTGGAATCGTGGTGATCCCTTGGCGAAGAAATATGCAGCCAGGATCACGAAAGGCGTTGTTGGGAGCACGGGGAGCGGAATGCCAAGCACGCCAAGGGCAAGAGAGATGAATCCGAGTCCGGTCCAGAGATAGTTCTGAGCGGTTGCTTTGGTAATCAAAACGTCTTTGATCTCAACCAACCCAGGAGTTCGAGTAATTTTGGCGGTTGACCGGTTCTCAACACACCGATCCGGAATATCTTTGCCGATGCCAGGAACACAAGCACCACCGATACCAGCATCATTATCGCTGTGCCATAAACATCAAAATCCGGAGGATTCGCAGCCATTCGGTTCATCATGACAAAGGGTGTCCATGGTGGAATCCAGGATAAGGTCGTGGCAATGGCTCCGTTAGGATCATTGGGAATGAAAGTCATTGTGCCGAGCGGAACCATCATCACCAACATCAGAGGACTGAGGAAGTTCTGCGCTTCCTTGATGGTGTTACAGATACTACCGATACCTGCGAACAGAAATGCGTAGAAAAAGTATCCAGCAATGAAGTAGAAAACAAATCCGCCCAGAAGCTCAGGAGAGATCACTGCAGCGATCAGATCTGCGATCCAGGTCGCAGATGGCCCCGCCTTGAGTCTCAGAATCCCGATCAGAGATCCGATCCATGCAATTTGCATCGTCACACCAACTGCAGCGACACCGAACACCTTGCCCATCAGCAGTTCCGTGGTGGTCACCGAGGAGAGTAAGACCTCGATGACACGATTGGATTTTTCTTCGATGGTGTTGTTGAGCAGCATCTGGGCAATAGAAAAGATGGCGATCCAGAGCAGGTAAACGAAACCGATGGGGGCATACTGGCGGATCTTGTCACGAATGCCGACCTTTTCGTCACCTTCACTCTTGTTGGGATTGAAATTAACAGACCTGACCTTGAGTGAAGCGACCTCGGCGACGACCTCGGACTCGATACCGTGACGGGTGTACTCTCGTTTTCTGGCCTCTTCACTGAGGGATTTGAGGATGGCGTCGATCAGATCCGTGTCCGCCAGATTGGAAGACCAGAAGTGAAGATCCTGTTCCGGATCGAGAGCATTTTCAGGAATGATCACGAGTGCAAATAACTCGATTTCACCGTCGTCAGTCGGGTAGTTTTGTTCAGCTCGAAGGTAGGGCTTGAGGTGATTCTCGATCGCCTCGTCATCGTCATCGAGAGAGATCTCGTCGATCAGGGCGACTTCCCTGAAGCGGGCGGGTGGTTCAACGAACTCGGGAGCATCTTCGGGCAATTGAGACCCGACCATGGTTTTGAAGAATTTCCATTTGTCGTCGTCGAGGAGCATCTCTTCCGGAAGCAGGTCTGCGACCTTCACCAGTTGATCTGGACTGAAGATGTTGATCTCGATATCGGAACGGGATAGTTGTTCCAGACCCTTCTCAAGCTGGTCGAGTACATCGACGGCATCGACCTGATTGTCATCCATCATCTGATCGCGCATATCTGCAGTGTGCTTGGCGATGTGGACCTGGAGGTCTCCCAGGGTCTTCTGTCTATTGAGCAGTTTGATTCGCTCGCGAGCGATCTCGCCCAGGCCATCACTGCGGTCGATGATGATCAGATTTCGAGTTGGGATTCCTCGTTCTTCCAGAAACTTCGGGATTTCGATCATCATCCAGACCAACAGCGGGAACAGTAAGATGCCGATCCAGAACCCCTTGGTCTTGACATTTTCCAGGTACTCGCGGATGGCGATACGGAATATCAACTTCATCGGATGGCCGCCTCGCGTGCTTCTTCGCCAACGAGATGTACGAAGACTTCGTGAAGGTTTGGATCCACCACTTCAAAGACTTCCAGAGCGATCCCGCTATCAAACGCAGTTTTCAACAGCAACTGCGGATCGGCGCCCTCGCGAAGCGTGAGTTCTGTCACGCCTTCTCTCCCGTCGGCAGAGGGTGCAGAGTTGACAACTTCCGGCAATTGGCCAAGAACTTCATCAATATTGCTTCCACGAACGCGTACCCTGCGCGGTAGCAGCGCTCTTGCTTCGTGGACATCTCCATCAAATACGAGGGAACCGGCGGAGATGACGACAATCCTTTCACAGACGCGCTCTGCATGGGACATGACATGGGTGGAAAAGAGCACGGTGCTGCCCTTTGCCCTGAGGTCCCGGATGACTTCCTCCATGACGCCCTGGTTGACAGGGTCGAGGCCGCTGAAGGGCTCGTCGAGGATGACCAGGTCTGGCTCGTGAGCGATGGAAGCGAGCACCTGTACCTTTTGCCCCATCCCCTTTGAGAGAGCTTCACACTTGTGGTCCTGAAACGCACCCAGGCCGTACCGCTCCAGCAATTCTCGAGCAGTTTTCTTGGCGAGTGCGGATGGCATTCCCTTGAGCGTCGCGAAGTAGGCGATGATGGACGCTGCAGTCATCTTCTTGTAGAGACCTTTTTCCTCGGGCAGGTAGCCGATGCGGCCACGTACATCGAGCGCTCGGGGAGCGCCGAGGATGGAGATGGTTCCCGAGGTGGGGCGCAGGATGTCGAGCATCATCCGGATGCATGTTGTCTTACCGGCACCATTAGGACCGAGAAAGCCGCAGACGGTTCCCTCAGGGACGGTGAAGGAAACATCATTTACAGCATTGAAATCACCGTACGATTTGGTGACATTGATCAGTTCAATAGGTGCAGTCATGACCGACTTTCAGTAGGCGCTGAATATTACTCCACTTCAGTGAAAGTGGATATGGAAACTACTCAGTGCCCTCGATTCCCCAACCACCTCCGCCTGGTGTTTCGATTCTGATCGAGTCGCCAGCGGCTACCCGCCCTTGCCACTTACCCGGAAGCACATCGATGGAATGTTGGCTTCGATGCTGATTCAACCCGCACTTGCCGGCCTCGCCCCCGGCAAGTCCAGAAGGCGAGTGAGTACGGCGTTCGGAGAGGATCGACACCTGCATCTCTTCCAGCAACTGGTACTCCCGGATGATGCCTTCTCCTCCCCGGTGAAGTCCGGTTCCTGCAGAACCACTTCGCAACCCGAGATGGGTCACGAGTACAGGTAGCGACTGTTCAAGCCGTTCGATGGGAGTGTTGAGGGTATTGGTCATGTGAACATGGCGTCCGCTGGCGCCATGCCGGTCAGGACCTGCACCGCAGCCACCGCCGATCGTCTCGTAGTGAGCACCGTGCTCGTTTCCGATGACAAGATTGTTCATCGTCCCCTGGGATTGAGCCGGGATCAGATCGGGGAGCGCCGGAGCCAGTGCCAGCAGCAGAACATCGACGAGTCGCTGCGAGGTTTCGACATTACCCCCGGCAACGGGGCTTCCGACCGGAGGATCGAGCAGGCTTCCCTCGGGGATCTTGACCCTGATCGATCGAAGAGTGCCCCCGCTGGTAGGGATTTCTTCTCCCGCCAGAGCACGGAGGGTGTACTGGATCGCAGAGAGCACCACGGCCTCATTGCAGTTCAAGGGCCCCGAGCAGGCATCTGCGGTTCCAGAAAAATCGAATGACGCGGTTTCGCCTTCGACATGGATGGCCACTGCAATCGCCAATGAAGCAGTTCCAAGGCCATCATCGTCGAGATGATCAGTGGCGGTGTATGTGCCATCCGGAATGGAACTCAAGAGCGCACGAGTGTGTCTATCTGAAGAATCCTGCAATCTGGAAAACCCGATACATAGAGACTCTATTCCGATCCTGTCGATGACACGGCGCAGCCCTTTTTCCCCCACGGCCAACGCGGCTCTCTGGGCAAGAAGATCACCGATTCGCTCCTGTCGATTGCGCATCCGCTGAAGAAGTGAATCTTCGATCTCGTGATCGACTTCTCCACCCTTGATCCAGGTCGTTGGAGGGATGACCACACCCTCCTCATCGAGAGATCTTGTGATTCCCATCGAGCCGGGAACAGTGCCCCCGACGTCGGCATGGTGTGCGCGTGTTGCCAGGTAAGCGGTCGGTTTTTTGTCACTCTTGTCGAGCCAGAAAGCCTGCACGGAAGTGATGTCTGGCAAGTGTGTTCCCCCGAGGCGGGGATCGTTGAGCAGTACGATGTCCCCATCCGCGAGAGGACAACTCCTGGCCGCCTCCTTGACGGCTAGAGGCATCGCTCCGAGGTGAACCGGGATGTGCGCGGCCTGGGCGACCAGTTGCGCCTCTGCGTCAAAGATGGCGCAGGAATGATCGAGTCGCTCCTTGATATTGGGAGACATCCCGGTGCGCTCGAGGGCAGTTCCCATCTCCTCAGCGACCGATTCGAGTAGATTGCCGATCACGCGCAGACCTACCGGATCGAGGTCATTCATCTGTTGGTGCCTGTTCAGCTGATTTTTCCTCGGTCTGTAACTCGCTGATGAAGAACTTCCGGACCTGGATCCATGCTTTTCCCGCAGCCTCGGCAACATAGCGACCACTGGAAGGATTTGCGAAGGCGTGACCCGCTTCGTAGAGCAGGATCTCGTGTTTCACCTTCGCTTTCTTCAGGCCTTTTCTGAAGGCCTCGATCTGTTGTTCTGGAATACTCGGGTCCGACTTTCCAAATATTGCCAGAACCGATCCACCGATGGCCGAGAGTTTTTGCGGGTCTGCTGGTGTTTTGCCGTAATACAGAACACACGCATCGATCCCCGGATGAGCCATGGCAGCATTGAGTGACCATGTTCCGCCAAAACACCAACCGATGGTGCCCACACGATCGGCACGGACTCTCTCATCTCGATGAACGAATCGGATGGCATCGGCGATGGATCTGGCAGCGATGACGTTCTTGACTTCCCTCATCAATGTCATCGCTTCTCTGGAGTTCTTGGCTACCTTGCCGCCGTAGAGATCGACGGCCAGCGCAACATGACCATCAGTTGCAAGACGATCTGCCCAGTGTTTGATGTGCGTGTTCAGTCCCCACCATTCATGAAATACGATGACAGCGCTTCGTATTTCAGTCGTTTTCTCCGGAAGTGATAGATACCCGATTGTGTTGCCAACCTGGACCTCGATACCTCGGGTAGCCGGAGCCTCATCGCCGCGTAACTCGTGGAGTTTTCTGAACGCTTCCTCATCGATGGTTCCGTCCCACTTCTCGTCAGATGCGTTCACGGGGTTCATGACAAGAATGAGGATTGCGATGCTGATCCACCTGGACATTACACACTCCGATCCCGGTCAGTGGTGAGTTTCATTGACGACCGGCCATCCAGTAGCCATCCTGGAGTTTCGAGTTTGCGAGCGGACCTGCTCCCTGGGTTATAGAGGCTGGATTGCTCGCTCACGGACGACCGACCCCCTCGGAGGCCTACAGTGTTTTACACCCTCTTCCTGGTTCTCTCGATAGCCTCGCCACCAGAGTCTTCCATCCCTGATGTGCCGAAAACCTGGAGACCCTTTGACCATCCCGCCATCTCGATGAGGGTTTTCAGCGCTTACTCTCGACCGAATCGTGTCCTGTCAATCTCGTCCGAGACTCCCCAGAGGGTCACAAGAGTACACTTCGAGGAGGGGGACCTCATCCCGGGATTGCCGGGTTCGATGGTTGTTGCGATCGAACTCGATTCCGCGGTAGAGCAGCAGCTGCTCACCAGCGCAAGGATTGCCATCGAAATATCGAAGAGCGATGAGACGAGATCAGAGCTACAGATTTCGAATGCAGAAACTGCCTCGCGGATTGCCAGCAGAGAACTGGTGAGGGTGAAAGACCTCCATTCGAAGGGTGACGCATCGGATAGTGATCTGGATCGAGTTGTGCTGGCTGATGAAGATGCACGTGTTGTACTGGAAATGGCTCGTCTTTCCCGGATGGATGCCGCTGCTGCGGTGAGGGCAGCCTCTTCAGAGGTCGCAGTGATCGAGGCTCGTATCGATAAGCTGATCTTGCGCGCACCCTCCGGGTGGCGAGTTGAGCAGCGAATGGTCGAACCCGGCCAGGGAGTGGCGCCAGGAAAACCGCTGATGATATTTGCAGACCTCTCTTCCTTCGAGATCGAGATCCCGATGTCAGAGGAAGAAGTCACGGTGCTGGGTAGGGGACCGCTGAAAATCGAGCGCGTATCGACACGTGATCCCATTGAAGGGATCGTGGAGTTCGTCGGAGCGATTCCAGACCCCATCACTCGCCGTCGCCGGGTGGTGATACGGATTCCCGCAGAAGAACTGGATCTTGAGCCACCAGAGACCGGCGGAGGTATCGAGATTCAGGTCACCCTCGAGGTTCCCGATGATTCCGGAGGCGTGAAGATCCCACACCGCTTTCTGAGTCGCCGACTCGAGCAATGGGTGGTCAGGACCGAAGCTGGCAACATCCACGTGGTCACTCCCGTCCGATCCGATACTGTCGGCTGGATAGTACTTCCAGGAAGTTTGCCTCCCTCCGCGGTCCTGGTTGAACCCTAGGAGGAGATGAGCGTGCGGAATTTCCTCTCGGCCATCCTTCGCGCGACGATCCCCATCAATGTTGTCTTCTTCGGACTGATCCTGTACGCAGTGCTGGTCGCAATTCCTCAACTTCCAGTCGAGGTCTTTCCCAACAACTCCTTCCGGCAGGCACAGGTGACGCTTCGGTATCCCGGTGCTTCAGCTGAAGAAGTGGAAAGACTGGTCACCCGACCGCTTGAAGATGCCATCCGAGGTCTCGAGGAAACCGAATATGTTGCCAGTACATCGGTCCCGGGACGAAGTGAGGTCATCGTCAAATTTGACGATGAAGGAGATACCGATGCGGGGTTCGATCAATTCAGATTTCGAGTTCTCTCGGCACTCAACAGCCTCCCCCAGGTCAACGGCAAGATCCTGCAGCCTATCTTCACGGAACTGGATGTAGATTCCTGGGTGCCGGTGATCCAGGTGATGCTGGTCAATGCTCCGCATGGGAATCTCGACAAGAGGTCTCTCACAATCCTCGCCAAGGATCTTCGAGACCGTTTAGACAGGATTCCAGGTGTCAAGCGCGTTGATTTTGCCGGCGAGGAATTCGATCAGTTTCAGGTTTCGCTCGATCCGGAGAAGCTAGATCGACACGCCACGACATTTTCAGATGTTTTGAGTGCGCTCTCATCGCATGGCGGTTCGCAGCCAGCTGGCCAGGTCGAGACCTCACTCGGCGAGAGGACCATCCGGATCGACACCAGACCGAGAGATCCCTCGGAGATCCTCGATGTGGTGGTTCGTAGAGATGGTCAGGGTTCTTTCATCACGGTCGCCGATCTCGTGGATCCGCAGTCCACAGGCGTCAGGCCGATCCCGGTGACGGTCAGCAACAGCCTGGATGGTAGAGAGGCGATCGGCTGCAGGGTTCTCAAGAATAGCATGGCAAACGCGAGTGATATTCGAGATGCAGTTCATGCTGAGATGGAAGCATTCAAGCAGTCCCACAGGGATGCGCCATTCGAGATGCATGCAATCCTCGATTCGACTCGCAAGATCCATGATTCGATGGCGGTACTTCATGACAGCCTGTTCCTGGCGATGGGACTTGTGATCGCCAGTTTGTTCTTCTTCCTGAGCAAGAAAGGCCTCGCATCCTCTGGAGTGGCATTATTACTGACTGTGATTTCGACGGTTGTTGTTGCTTCGAGCCAGGATCTGACGCTGGAACTTGTAGCACTTGGAGCGCTGGCACTATTTGTCTTTTTCACTTGCCGTTCTGCAGTACTCACGGTGAGCGGAGTCATGTTCGCCATGCTTGGCACATTGGTGGTATTCCATACCAATGACCGGAGCATCAACGAAGTGAGCCTGATCGGATTCGTGTTGACGGTGGGAATCATCGTGGACGATGCCATCATCGTGCTGGAAAACATCAGAAGGCAAAGAGAACTTGGAAAAGGGCCGCGCGAGGCGATCATAACCGGAACCAGGGAAGTGATCATTCCGGTGACATCGGCCACGCTGACGACGATGGCCGCATTTCTTCCGATGCTATTGATGACCGGGACCGTCGGAGATTTCTTTTCCATCTTGCCCATCAGCGTCGCCACGGCACTGGCGGTCAGTCTGGTGGAATGCCTCATCATTCTTCCCGTGCATGTCAACGATCTGGATCGATTGCTTGGACCAGAGGATGTGGACGTCGCTGAAGAAGGCCATAACATCGAGAGCTATCTGGCACGACCAGGGTTTTCAGGGGTGTTGTCGAGGTTCTACGACAGAATATTTCTCTGGAACCAGAAACATGGTCTCGGGGTGATCGTCATCGCGGGATTGCTTTTCTTCGGGGCGGTGGGGATCGTCACACAGAGCCTGGTGGGCCCGAAATTCGGAATGCGGCCGATGCTCAAGCTGGTGTTCTTTCCAGAGGACACATCGATTCTCAATATCACCGTCAATGCGAAACCAGGAACAGGTCTGGCAGAGACCGACAGAATCGTTAGAGCGGTCTCTCGTGATTTACGAGACACCGGATATGTCGAGGCTGCTGTTGGACTCTCCGGCATGAAACTGGATACAACCTATCGACCACAGTTCAGCCACCAGGTTGGTTTAATCCTGGCTGAGTTTCCGGTACGTGCTGAACGGGCATTTGAAAATCCCAACGATGCGATCGATGCGTTGAGAGAAATATTGGAACAGAAGTGGCTCGACCGTGGTGTGAAACTGGAAATCACTGGACAGAAGGATGGGCCTCCACTGGGTGCTCCTGTTTCGGTACGCATTCAGGGTAGCAATCTCGAGGCAGTGGATGAGATTTCACGCCGGACATACAGATTGCTTGTCGAGGAATCACGTCCAGGGGGCCGACTCGAAGGAGTGATTGACCTGACCAGTGATCTTGATCAGGAAACGATGTCCATCAATTTCAAGCTAGATGAAAGAGCGATGGCAATTCATGGTATCGATGCGAAGCAGGCCAGGCTCTTTGTTGCCGGTGCTTTTGATGGAATCTATACCGGAGATTACCTCCGATCCGATGATGAAATTCCAATCAGGGTCCGGATCAAGGAAGACGAAGTAACCGATCCCACGGCGATTCTCGATCTCCCCATGGCCCGTGGATCCGATGGCGGCGTGCTGAGATTCGGTAAGATTGGCAGGGTCGAGGGCTCCAATGAGCCGGGAATCCTCCGGCGGCGACACTATCAGCGTTCGGTCAACATCAACGGCAACCTGACCCCGGATGCTGTTATCAACTCCGACTCGGTCGCATTCGTCATCGATCAGGAACTGGGACAAGAAGTTCGGTCCATGGCAGGGGTGTCGTTCAGTTACGAAGGGGAAGCGCAGTCGACCAACCGTTCCTTCGAGAGCCTGTTTCTGGCGCTCTGGATCGCCATCTTCATCATCTACTTGATACTCGCGACTCAATTTCGCTCGGCATTTCATCCGTTCGTCGTTCTCTCGAATGTGGCGTTCGCCTTCACCGGAGTGGTCATCTTGATGGCTTTGTTGGCACTGTTCTCTGATGTACTGCCGGACGGCTGGGTCAGACCCGAGCGATCTTATATCACCATGTTGGGCTTCATCGGGCTTGTCGGCTTGACCGGGATCGTCGTCAACGATGCCATCGTGCTTGTTGATTTCATCCAGAGAAGACGTTCCGAGGGGATGGATCTGGACATGGCATTGCGTACAGCTGGTCATGAAAGAATGAGACCGATCTTGATGACCACCATCTCGACGATTGCAGGTTTGCTTCCGATGGCGATCGGGATCCCGCACTTTGATGTCAGGTGGAGTCCATTTGCGACCGTCTTTGTCTCTGGATTGATGGTCGCGACGATGATGACCTTGCTGGTCGTACCGGTGCTGTATAGGTTCTCGGTCAGGATTGAAAAGAAACTGACTCCACGTGATCGTCAGGCTGCTCTCAATCTTGAGTGATCGGGGTCAATTTGACCTGGCGGATGTTGATCAGTGCCACGGGCCCGACCTTCAACGCCTTCAGGACCAGATTGTCTCGATCACCGGTGGCAGTGATTTCGCCGATCGGTTGCCATTGAAACCGATTCCAGCCCCCTGTGCTGTTGGTGACTGAATATCGGGCACGGTTTGCTCCGAGTTGAACCGACAACATCCCTCCTGCTGCCAGAGCATCCAGTGAGCAGAGCGCATCGACGACATACTTCTGTCCGGGCACGGTACGCAGGGTCCAGGTTGCGGTGGAGGTGGTGTCAGTCCAGTAACCGAGATTGGGTTCGTCATCTGCATCGGGATCATCGAGAGTCTCCAGGCGAAGATTGCCTCCCTCCACTTCTGCCCGTGAGGCATGAAGGCGAAGCACTCCGTTGCTATCGGGGCGAAACGCATTGTCGACCACCGGTGGGCCAGAGAGCTCAAGCCTGATTACGGAGACATGCTCGCCCGGATGAAGACCAGCTAACGAGACCACGGGAAAACCGACATCCGATGTTTCTACCAGGAGATTCCTGTCCTTGACTCGATCTCCGAGTAATACGGCACGCTCGACTTTTGTGACGAGTCCCGACACGGTCAGCCGATCATTCTCAGGCCAGTCATAAACATGAAGATACAGGTGGTTTTCCTTGGTGGTGGATCGTCCCCAGGACAGATTCTGTAATGCGCCCCGGGTGGTTCCATATATCGCTTCACCATTGACCTCTAGCCAGCGACCCATCGCCAGCAACCGATCCACCATGATCAGCGGAATGGTGCCATCGTCGTCGGGACCGATGTCGAGGAGCAGGTTGCCGCCCTTTGAAACCAGGTCGATGAGTTTCTGGATGCACTCGGTACGCGAGGAGTAGATGTCATAGTTTTCTGCTCGATTGAAGGCGAAGGAGTGCCCGATCCCCCTGCACTCCTCGAATGGACGCTCCTTGCGCATTCCCTTGCCGGAAGAGTTCCCCAGTTTGTCGTATTCGGTGGTGGTGTAGTCCCCCACCTGGCCTCGAAGCCCCTTTCCCCATCGATCATTGACGACGATGTCGGAAGGATTTTTCGAATTCTCGTAGATCCATTCGAGGATCTCTGTCGAGCGCCATTCGTGATCTGGATAGTCCCACTCGCCATCGGGCCAGAACACATCGGGTTGGTATCGAGTGATGATGTCCTTGATCTGCGGAATCATCACGTCGTTGACATACTTTGGACGGTCGCTCTGATAGAGAGGGCTGTTCCATTCCATGAAGGAGTAATAGAGACCCGGTCGGACCCCCTCTTTGCGGCATTCTGCGAACAGATCTCCCAGCAGGTCCCTCTTCGGTCCCGTCTCTACACTGTTCCAGGGGTAACCTCGAACTTCACTGGCGATGTCACTGGGCCAGAGACAGTAACCATCATGGTGCTTGCTGGTGATCACGATGTACTTCGCTCCAGCTTTGCGGAAGATCCTGGCCCACTCGGCTGGGTCGAAAAGTTCTGCCTTGAATTGGGATGCGAAGTCCCGGTACTTGAAATCTTCGCCATAGACCCGGTGGTGAAAATCCTTGACCTTGCCACCGTGACTATTGGTGTCGTACCAGTACTGATACCACTCGGAGTAGGTACTGGTGTCACAGAATGCAGGTACCGAATAGACACCCCAGTGGATGAAGATGCCGAACTTGGCATCGGAGAACCACTTCGGAGTTGCGTGAGTCTCGAGAGATTCCCATGTTGGCTCGAAGTCGTCGACGCTGGCGTGTTCGGTGGCTGGATCCGGTGCCATCACGCCAGGCGCTACCGGTTGGCTCAGGCCAATGAGAAGGAAAAGGGCTGAAAACATGAGAACCTCCTGATGACATCGAAGTCTCCAGGACGATCCAGGTCAAGCAGCAGATCGGCGTTCAATTCAACGATCAGCGAAGGTGTGCACCGCGGAAGCCTTGATCAAGATCGTCACCTCGCATCCCGCTTCCAGCTTCAGTGTGCGGCAACTCTCAGCGGTGCACTGGGCCAGAAGCGGTGGCTTCGAGTCGATCTCGACCAGGCACGAATCGCCCCAGGAATGGACCTGTTTTACCGATCCCCGGATTCGGTTGCGGATGCTGATGTCTCCGAGTTCTCCGGTGGAGATGGCGATTTCCGATGGCGCGATGCGCACCGTCACCAGATTGCCAGGCTGGTGATCCACGGCAGCAGAGAGCAGCTCCAGTTCGCCGCAAGCCAGGTGACATTCGCCACCATCATTGCTTTGTACCGTTGCAGGGAGCAGGTTCATGGCATCGATTTCTCCAGGAGAAGTGTTGAGCAACAGGTCTCGGTAACTCGTCGGCCCGGTCAAGCGGTCGCCGGCCAGATGCAGCATCACATCCGAGATGGCCATCAACTCGAAGGCGTCATGGCTGACATGAAGAATAGGAATTTCGCAATGATCTCGGACTTTTCTCAAGAAGGGTAGAATACGATTTTTCAAACGGCTATCGATCGCACTGAGTGGTTCGTCGAGGAGCAGCCACCGCGGTCGCATGATGATGGCCCTCGCCAGCGCGACTCGCTGTTGTTCTCCTCCTGAGAGAGTATCGGGTTTGCGATCGAGCAGGTCGGCCAGTTCGAGCAATTCGATGATCTCCTTCTCGAATCCTGAATCATGCGAAGAGGAAACTGCTCCCGCAGTGATGTTTCTTGAAACAGACCAGTGAGGAAAAAGCCTACCGTCCTGAAAGACGACACCCACCCTTCGTTCGGCCGCTGGTAGGTTGATACCGTGGTCTGAATCGAAGAGCACATCGTTACCGATCTGGATGCGTCCCCGTCGAGGTTTGACGAGTCCAGCGATGGCGTGCAGGAGGCTCGTCTTGCCAGAACCGGACGGACCGAGCAAGCCGGTCGAGAGTTCATCGAGTTGCGCTGTGGCCACGATGATTCGATCACCGCGGGTTATCTCGATATCGAGGTGAAGGGACGCGTTCATCGGTGCCCCCTGCTGCTGTTTCGCACCTTTCGTGCCAGCCACTCGCTGGTTGCCATCGCAGCCAGCGAGATCAAGGCAGAGAAGATCACGAGCCGCAGTGCGATCTCATCGCCGCCAGGAGCTTGCAACTGTTCGTGAATCATCAACGGCATCGTTCTTGTGGATCCTGGGACAGCTCCGGCAAATGTGATGGTGGCACCGAATTCACCGAGGCTTCGTGCCAGACACAGAATCAATCCCTGCACGATGGCGGGAGAGGCGAGAGGAACGGTGACACGAACAAAGGTCTGCCATCGAGAGAGTCCCAGGGTTCCGGCCGCTTCTTCCAGTCGAGAATCGACATTCTCGAACCCGATACGGGATGCGCGAATCAGTAACGGCATTCCGACCACGCCTCCTGCGATGGCAGCCGCCAGTCCTGTGAAGGCGATGTCGATCCCGAGTGGGCTGTGAGCCCCTAGCAACATCAGCAGTCCCCACCCCACCACAACAGGTGGCATTACCAGCGGTAGCATCACGATGGCATCGACGATGGCTCTGCCTCGCCAGTTCGGATGTGACAGCAGCCAGCCGAGCCAGATACCGGGAATGGCAACGATCGCCGTCGAGAGCAGGGCGACACGACTCGAGATGATGAGGGCTTCCAGTTCAGCCGGGGTGAGGCTCATCTGTTTTCCTTGTTTTCGACATGGGGAATGAACCCGGCCTCGATCCAGATGGAAGAATCACAAAGCCAGGCGAGTAACTCCCGACTGCCGGCTCGGTTGCTGATGCAGGCAGCTGGATAGGTGATCGGGCCCGAGATCTGTTCGGGGATTTCGGCCAGCACCTGACAGTGACCCCGTGCATCACTGGCCCACAGCAGTCCCAGATCGACCGATCCGGATCTGACATGAGCACAGGCAGCCCTGGCATCGGCAGCCATCACCGAGCGTGTTTTTACCTGTTCCCACCAACCGAGAGTCTGCAGGGCTGCCTTGGCGTGTTTACCGACCGGCACCGAGGAGGGGATGCCGATGACCCAGCGTCCCTCGGGTGGATCTCCCTCGAGCGAGATCGTTCCAGATGACTCGGTTTGCAATCGCGTCGCGATCACCAGTCGATTTCCGAAGGGTACCCGACGCGTTTCGGAAGCGATGGGAGAATGAGATTCGAGGCGCTGCATCCAGTCAGGGCTGGCCAGCAGCACGACATCACCGCGGAGCCCATTTTCCACCTGTCGTACCAGCGCACCGCTGGAAGCGGCGATGACCAGCACAGGAATTCCCGATTGCTGCTGGTACTGCGCTGCGATCTGGCGTGCCGGCTCGATGGCACTGGAGGCGACCAGCAGCCGCAGCGTATCGGGATCTTCCGGGGAGCAGGCAGAGAGCACTCCCAGCAGAAGAAGCCAGGCGACTCGAGGCATCACGGATCCTCTCCCGGTTCTACCAGCAAGATGGTGCATGGTATCCGGAGACTGTCCAGAGACCTCTCCGTGAAAGCCTGCCGCCAGTCGTCTGCAGTCGCATCGGCGCGAGGAAATCTGGTAAAGATCTTTCTGGATCGGAAGGTCCCGAAGGTGGCAACAGGCTTTGACTTTCTAGCGCTCAATTCCAAGGCTTCGAGGACCTCTGGCAACTGATCATCAGTGACGATCAGGGTTGTTTTCTCGCCAGGCAACGCGCTGGCCATCGATTTTGCATCGGTGGGGAGGATCTCGATGGCCCGGCCTCGCGCCAGTGTCAGGGTGGGCAGCAGGTCCATTCCCACGGTGGCGAAGGTGGAATCGTCGCACACCGATGGAATCGTCGGCATCGCGCCGATGCCGACGGAAGGAAGTGCAATTCCCATGACGATGGAGAGTTGAGCTGCTGCACAGAGTGCGCAACTCAGAATGCGACCTTCTCTTGCAAGCAGCCACATCAGGAGCCATGCCGAGACGATCATGACAGCAGCCGCCAGGGAGCATCCGAACCAGCCGACAAAGGCGGCAATCAGCAAGCAGGGGATTCCCAGCAGGAGCGTTGCCCACCCGAGGTGTCGGATGCGCCCATCTTCGTCGAGTCCATCGAGGTATGTTGCCGTCAAGATCGCCATCGCCGGCAGGATCGGAATCAGATAGCGTTCGAAGGTCTTCATGAACAGAAACGGAATAGACGAGAGGATCACCCACATCACCAACCATCTCTGGGGGTTCTCCAGACCGTCCGGTTTTCCGCGGATGAAGACCAGAACTGCCATCACCGCCGTGATCGACCAGGGGAGGATCAAACCCAGAAATCCGCCGAGCAGCGAAGGAATCGCCTCTACATGAATCCATGAGAATTGTCGGTGAGCGATTTGTTCACTCCAGCGCTGCTGGAGCAGCTCTGGATACTGCTGGTAGGCGTGAACCCACCACGGAATCGCGACAGCCAGCAAAGCCACCAGAAACATCGGCAATTGACTCAGGGTTGCTCTTGAGGACCGCTTTGGACCCACCAGAAATAGGCTGACAACAGCAGTGAATCCAAAGAGCAGTGCGGTCGGCTTGATCAAGCAAGCCAGTGCGAGCAGGACGCCGGCCACGACAATTCGCACTGGACCCCCGTCAGTCCACCATGCAAGAAACCGCTCGATCGAGAGCAGCAACAACATCGCCATCGGAATATCGAGCATCGCTCGACGCGACTCGGTCGCGAGACCGACGGTACCGATGAGGATCACGAAGATGAGCATCGCCGAGGTGCCGGTAAAGCGTTTGCCGATGGTTGCCGTGACCAGCGCCATCAGCACCGCACAGATCACGCCCCAGATGCGTAATGAGAGAGGATTTGAACCGAACCACTCGAGTGATGAGGCCAGCAACCAGTAATAGAGCGGGGGCTTCCGCAGCCTCGGTTCTCCGTCAAGGGTCGGGATGGTCCAGTCATCGCTGGCGGCGGTCTCCAGTGCCGTGCGAAAGGTCACGCGGTACTCGTCGCTTCCTGTAAGGCTCGTATCCAGCCACACTGCTGGAATTAGCACCGCCATTCCCAGCAAGAACAGGCGAATTCCACCCGGCTCGGTCTGGACCATCGAACCTCATTTCGAGGTGGAGGATAGCGTGAGAGATCCCATCCGGTACATCTGTCATGGTGAGATGTGACGAATAATGGCTGGAGAGGGCAGAAGATGAAATCGTGGATCCTGTTGGTGAGCGTGCTACTTGTTTCCGGCAACGCAGTCCAGGAATCAGCACCTCCAGAACTCAGTGCCGGGCCGATGGTCGGGGTTGTCGAGAGAGACGGAGTGCGGATCTGGTGCCGGGCATCCAGTGCCGATCAGGTGGTCGAGGCGATTCTACTCGATGCAGAGGGCGCAGAAGTGGCCAGAGTGTCCAGGAAAGCGATGGCCGATCGTGACCTGACCGTCGACCTGCCGCTGCAAGCGACCCTTCGTGCCGGCCATCGCTACCGATATCGCGTGCTGATCGACTCCACTGTTGTCGCAGACGCTGGCGACCAGATCGTTGTCGGCCCCCCTCCTGGCGATGGAAGAGTGACCCTGGTGTTTGGTTCCTGTGCAAACCCGAACAGGTATGCCGAGGGCCAGATCTGGAAGAGCATCGGTCAGCAGCAACCCAACGCCCTGGTTCTGCTCGGAGATACGCCCTATATCGACACCACCGATCTCTCGAAGCAACGATCGGCGTATCGTTCCTTCTGGCAAGATCCAGGTCTTGCCGCAGTGATCCGCAGGACGCCTGTCCTGGCGACATGGGACGACCACGACTACGGCCGAAACGATACCGTGGGGAAGTTGGCTGGCCGTGAAAACTCACGTCGTGCATTCGGGGAGTATCATGCCATCGGTAGCCTCGGCGATGGAGAATCGGAGGGGATCTACAGCCGCCACAGTATCGGTCCGGTCGATCTCTTCATCCTCGATACCCGATGGTTCGGAAAAACAGAGCCCTCTGCGTTCGCTGCAGACAAGCCGACACTGCTCGGGTCGAAACAGTGGGCCTGGTTGAAAAATGGGCTGGAGGCATCGCGGGCACCCTTCAAGATCATCAGTTGCGGCATGATCTTCAACGGCGCAACCAGGCCGGGAAAAACCGATCACTGGGGCCATTACCCACACGAACGACAGGCCCTGATCGACTTCATCAGAGAAACGCCGATTCCCGGAGTGATGATCGTCACCGGAGATATTCATCGCTGTCGCCATCTCTCCTATCCCGTTTCAGAAGGAGCGGGATACCCGCTGGATGAATGGATCACATCACCGCTGGCCAATACGGTGATCTCCACTGCCAATGCTCCGCATCCAGCGCTTGTTTTTGACGGTGGAGAAAAGAGTGTGTATCTGCTTGTTGAGGTCGATGCCAACGGACCCGAACCCTGGATGAAGGTGGATCTGGTACGCAGCAGCGGTGAGACGATTCATTCGAAGAGTTATCAGGCAGCCGATCTGGTGGCCAGCCGTGAAACCGGGCAATAACCCGGAACTTGTTTGAGCGGGTTGTCATCGAGGAGATTGAAAAGGTGTGGTCGCGACGATGCCAACTCCCTGTTGCCAGCGATGGTAGCCGCCACTCTGCAGATTCTGCTCACCTTCACTGCCGTCTGGCCAGCGAATATGCACTCGTGCGGATGTGTTACCCGCAGGTAGCGCAAACAGTTGTCTGGGGTCATGGCTGGCCAGGTACGAACTCTGGACCCTGTGCTCCCTGATGAATACACGATCTCCAGCAGTGACGGTGATTCGTGCGCCGATGGCATCGGTGCTGGAAGCCGGAGGGGTGCCCACGAGTTGCAGGCCGATCACATGAGATGATCCTGCAGCGGTGGACCGAAGCAAGCGTGGAGATCCGTTCCACCTCGTGATGATGAGGTCTGTATCGCCATCGTTGTCGATATCTCCACTGACGAGGGATCGACCCACCGTCTCATCGTTGTTCTGGATATGAGGTGTGAGAACGAAGTGGGATCCATCTCCGATGAAGAGTTGATCCACCTGGGCGAAGCTCGATGATCCCTGTCGGATCTCGCCGATGTTGTCGAGGATGTGGCCGTTGGTCACGAAGATATCGAGCCAGCCGTCGAGGTTGGCATCGATGACTCGTATACCGAACCCAACGTGGGCCAGCGAAGCGGCACCGAGGCCGTTTGCGAAACTGATCTCCATGAACAGTCCGTCGCCATCATTTCGGTAACAGGAGTTGGACTGGGCTTCCAGATTGGTAACAAGGATCTCTTCATCCCCATCACCGTCGAGATCCGCTGCATCCACACCCATCCCCGCTTCAGCCTTCGCACCTTCTCCGTATGCACATCCGGCGAGCAAGGCATCATCTTCGAAGAAGATCCGGCCCTGTTGCTTCCACTGGTTGATCAGCAGAAAGTTGGGCTCGCCATCGTTGGCCACATACAGGTCAGGGTCTCCATCGTTTTCGATGTCGATGCTGATGACACCCAGTGCCTTTGCCGGAAGATTGTTCAGTCCGCTGCTCTCACTGACGTCGGTGAATTGGCCACGGCCATCATTGAGCAGCAACCGGCAGGGAACAGCCGGGTAGTTAGATGGTGCACAATAGACCTCGAGATCCCCACGAGTGCAGGGGGTGAAGGTCTTTTCATCGAAGTCGAGATAGGAACAGACGAACAGGTCAAGATCGCCATCGCCCTCGATGTCGACCAATGCCGCTGCGCTGGAGAATGTCGAGATGTTGATACCGCGTTGAACGGCTTGTTCCTGGAACCGAGCCTTGCCGTCATTGATGTAGAGTCGATCGGGTCCGTTATTGGCGACGAAGATATCGGGATCTCCATCGCCATCGATATCACCAATTGCGATTCCCATGCCGGAATCGGTGCCACCGATACCACAATCTTTACTCGCCGGTTTGAACTCTCCATCGATCTGAACAAGTAATTGATCACGCGCTCCATTGACGAGGTAGAGATCGAGATCTCCATCGCCATCTGCATCGAACAGGCCGGCCCCTGATCCAACAATCTCGGTGATATGGCGTTGACCCGTCGCTCCAGCGTCGTGTTTGAATGGAATCGCATCATCCTCGACCTTGAAGAGTCGCTGTTTTCCTGGAGCGCGCGAGGATGAGTCTCCAGAAGTGCAACCGCAGAGGAGGGTGCAGGCGAGGCAACTGGCGAAGAGGGTGGCGAAGGCTCTCATCTTGTTTCCTGGGCCTGGATCAGCGACTGCAACGAATCGTTGGCCGGGTCCGCCGGTGCGATGCCCCTGCGACGAGCCAGCTGTATCTTCGCCTCATCGATCCTGCCGAGAACTACAAGTGCCCGGATGATCTCGGCCTGGGCCGTGAGCCCCGGGCCCTGGTTCAGATCTGGAAGCGGTCTCCTGTCAACAAGAGAGATCGCCTTGCGGGTCTGCGTGTGGATCTTCAGCACTTCCCGGGCACGGTCACCTTCACCGATTCGGCGCAACGACCCTGCCAGCGATAGCAAGGCTGAAAGGTCGTCGGGGGTCGCCTCGATGCACAGCTCCAGTTCCTGGATGGCCTCGGCGTGGTGTCCAGCGTGGGCATGAAGCTGGCCGAGGATCTTGGCGATGACACCCCGTTGGCGTCGAGTCGGGTCTGGAAGATTTCGCGCCCGGTTGGCGACTACTTTGGCCCTGGGGTGCTTGCCGAGGCGATAGAGGTTGGTGGCCAGTTCGACGGCGACCCTCAGGTCATCGGGGGCGATGGTTGCAGCCCTTTCGATCACCTTCTGCGCGCTATCGGGATCATTGGTGAACAGGTGTGTCGTGTAAAGCACCAGCAGCAACTGCACTGCCGAGTCCGATGGCGCTGGAAGCTGGGCGATGCTCTCCTCGAGCAACCGGCATGCCTGTGCAGGGCGTTCCAGATCGCGCAGCGAAATCGCCAGCAGATGCACAACATCGATATCACTCGGTTTCAATCGATGAGATTCCTGGAAGGAACGAAGCGCTTCTTCTTTTCGACCCAGTTGGGAGGCACATTCTCCCAGTACCCTCTGTGCGATCGGATTGTCTGGTGCCAACTCGACGGCCTTTCGAGCGTGCAGGAGTGCTCTCCGATGGGCTCCGCGATGGCGGGAGCAGATGGCGAGCGATTGCCTGATCCTCGACTCATCTCGTTCGGGGACCACCTGTAGAAACTGAAGGAATGAGCGCTCCGCTTCGCGATAGGCCTGCAGTGCAAGGGGGGCTGGTGCAAGCCCCTCGGCAGCGGCAAAGCTCGCTCTTCCGAGCAGGAACAGTGCATCTGGATCCTGTGGTTTGTTGTTCAGGATGGCACGGCAGATCCTTGCCGCCGCAGCGTGGTCACCCCTTCCGAGACTCAGTTCCGCATTTCGGATGGTGATCTCCATGGGAGAGGTTTGCTGTCTCATCGATGAGGTCAGATCAAAATCAGGCGTCGATTGCATGAGAGTGGAAAGCAGCAGGATCTCGAACAACCGAACCCCCCGTTTGTTTGGCGATGACCAGGGCGGTCGCCGCGACCCCGATGCTCCGTTATCGAGATCAGTCCGTCAAGATCACAGAAGGGGTGAACGTTGACGCGGATCATCTTGCGGCTGCTTACCACCGAGGGCCGGACTGAATAAAGAAAGGGGCGAGAGGCGAACCTCTCGTCCCTTTCTTCTGAACATCTGACGCTTTGTTTCTAGAAGGAGCGGCGCTCCGCCTTGCGTCGGATCTTCTCTGCGTACTTGTCGCGAAGCTGGGTATGGCGACTGGTCAGGTCGACGCTACGACCGTCGATCCACATCGCCTCGACCTGGGTCGGGATCTCCAGCGGATCGCCATCGGTGATGATCAACGTTGCAGACTTGCCGCGGGCGAGCGATCCATACCGATCAGCAACTCCGAAGATACGAGCCGGAGCGATGGTGATCGACTCCAGTGCCTTCTCCGGTGAGAGGCCGTATGCGGCAGCAGTTGCGGCGTGATACGGCAGGTTTCTCACATTGGATGTATCGAAGGCGCCGATGCAGAACTCGACCCCCGCAGCCGCCAGCGTTGCCGGGCCGGTGAAGGGATCGTCGTAGGCATCGTCTCTGCTGGAGGGAAGACGGTGTACCGGACCATAGACCACTGGAACCTTGTGTTCAGCCAGGAAAGCGGCAACACGCGGCGCCTCTCGGCCACCGACGATCACCGGGCGTAGTTCCATCTCGATGGCCCACTCCACGGCTGCACGGATTTCTCGAGCACCCTCAGCATGGATGAAAACAGGGCAGACCCCTTCGATGGCAGGACGCAACGCCTCGAGCCGCAGGTCGGGAGCTTTTCCATCGACAACTTCCTGTCTGGCAGTGCGATTCTTGCAGTAGATCTTTGCCTGGGTGAACAGCTCGCGAATCTTCTCGACCCGCGTCGATGCAGAGTTCGAGCGACGGGAAGCGGGTTCCTCTTCAGCACGAGGATCGATCGGAGGTGTCCCTGCTCGGTCGTGAGAATGCCCGTGTGCATGCGCATCTTCCTGTTCGAAGAAACGCCTGCGCCCGCGCTGAGAGGGCCACTGGATCTCCAGGCCCAGGTTGGCCTGCACTGCCAGATCCTCCCAGGACCAGCCGTCGAGCCTGAGCAGGACCGATTGTCCAGAGATCAGACCTCCTGAGGGACGAGTCGCAGCCAGGGCGATGCCGTTGGCGCGGGCGACCGGAATGTGCTCGCTGTCGGGATTGACGGAACTGGCGGCGCGAGCATTGGGATTGAGATCGCCCGTCTCACGCTGATCATTGGTGGCACGCACTGAACTGATCTCGATCAGGCCGAGACTGGTCGCCGAGGCGATGAGGCCGGGGTAGATGTGCTTGCCGTGGGCCTCGACCACCTCACAGCCGTTCGGAACCGGAATCCCGGTGCCGATTCCCGTGATCTTGCCGCGATGGAAGATGATGGTACCGTCGACGATGGGAGGCCCATCGACCGGATGAATCGTGGCTCCGATGATGGCCACGGGGTTAGTTTGCATCGGGCCAGGTATCGGGTCCGACCCGAATCCCTGACCGGTACCGATGACGAGAGCCAAACACATCAGAAAAGCAGCGATGGTGGAGTACTTGTGGAGTGATTTCATCGGCTTCCCTCCTCTCCCTCAGCAGCGGCTTTTTCAGGCTTGCCCGCTCCCATCTGTGATTCCAGCACGATCGAGATCAGATGTTCTCGGCGCTGCTTGTCGCGGGCGCGCATCACCATGTCCTGTTCTCTATCGAAATATCTGTTTCCGTCTATCCATGTTTGCATGCAGATGGTGTAGCCCGAGAGTGGGTCACCGGACCAGATGACGAAGTCTCCATCCTTGCCCGGCTCTAGCGATCCGATGCGATCATCGAGTCGTAGTTGATAGGCTGGATTGATGGTCACGAACTTGAGCGCTTCTTCCGGAGGTACATCGCCGTACTTGACCGCCTTGGCCGCCTCCAGGTTGAGACGCCTGGCCAGTTCATCGGAATCGGAGTTGAAGGAGACATTGACCCCGGCCCTGCGCATCAGTGCGCCGTTGTAGGGGATCGCGTCGTAGACCTCGAACTTGTAGGCCCACCAGTCACTGAAGGTGGAGCCGGAGGCACCGTGACGAGCCATCTCCGGGGCGACCTTGTAGCCCTCGAGGATGTGCTGGAACGTGCCGATCCGGAATCCGAAATCCTCGGCGACCCGCATCAGCATCAAGATCTCGTCCTGACGGTAGGAGTGACAGTGCACCAGCCGCTCGCCCTCAAGAATCTCGACCAGGGTGTCGAGTTCGAGATCGCGGCGAGGAGGAAGCATCGTCGAGCGGTCGGCGTTCTCCCAGGCGCGCCAGGTGTCTCTGTATTCCCTGGCAGCGTGGAAGGAATCGCGAATCAACTGCTCGACGCCCATCCGTGTCTGGGGGTATCGGCCGGTCGCCTGGTCGCCCCAGTTCGATTGCTTGACATTTTCACCGAGAGCGAACTTGATCATCTTTGGAGCATTTTCGATCTTCATCTCTTCTGAAGATGATCCCCAGCGCCACTTCACCAGTGCACTCTGGCCGCCGATCGGATTGGCACTGCCGTGAAGCAGTTGTGCTGCCGTCACTCCTCCGGCCAGTTGCCGGTAGATGTTGATGTCTTCGCAATCGACCGAATCACCGATTCTGACCTCTGCGGTGACTGCCTGCGTGCCCTCGTTCACACCACCACGGATGGCGGTGTGGGAATGAGGATCGATCAGGCCGGGTGTGACATGAAGGCCGCTGCCGTCGATGATATGTGCGCCCTTGGTCGCGGTGAGGTTCTGTCCCACCTCCACCACCTTGCCGCCGATCACCAGCAGATCTGCATTCTCGACGATTCCGTCGGGTCCACAGGTCCAGATGGTGGCATCGGTGATGAGCACTGCCGCGGGCGAGAAGGGGCCGTCATTGGTGCCGTAGGCACCCAGGGGCATGGCGAGCTGCTTATCGATGGAACCCTCGAACTTCGAGGCATCGATCTTGTTGCCCCGTCGCGACGGACGATTTCCTCCATCAGCACCTGACCACCTGCCTTGTCCTCGTCGAGCAGCGCCGCGGCGACCGACGCCAGCTCCCCGGCGACCGACCCGACCCTCTGAATCATCTTCGCTGGCGTCTGCGACCGTATCGTCATCCGATTCTGATTTCGGATCTTCCATCACATCGCCTGTTCGGGTGGCGACGAATGAGTATTCGGGGAAACCAGCACTGGTCACGCTTCCGCGGATCTTGCCATCGGTGCCGAGCGTTCCTCCGAAGCGGGCGAAACCCGTATCTCCGAAGGGGCCGCCCGAAAACGTGATCCCGATCTCGTTGCCTTCGTAATGGATACGGGAGGGAGTCAGAGTTTGCTCCTCATAGTTGACGGCCAATCGCGGGCTTTTCTCTGATCCGGTGAATGTGAAACCGATGTTCATCGGTTCCGCATCCGTCGAGATAACGGCCTGCCAGATACCGCGGATGTCGCGGGGATCCGCAGCACGGTTCTCGTGCCGGACCCCATCGATCCACACCTCGGTACAGGTCTTACCGCTCTCGAAGGGTTGTCCATCGAAGATCGCCAGCATCGCGGTCTTGCCCACTGCGACGCGTCCGAATCGATCCTCGACACCGATCAGTCGTGCGGGTTCGGTGGTGACAGCAGCCAGGGCGACATCGGCAGGTAGTCCCCGCTCGATGGTGGTGGTCACCTTCCCGGCAAAATCGGAAGGCGAATCGAGTCCTCGGCTGGTGAATGTGAAGGGAACTCCGGCCCTGCGAAGTCGCTCAGGATTCTCCGGTGCTGTGGCCCACATCTCGAGAGTTCGAAGCGTCACGCCGGTGTCACCACCCACGCCATCGACGGTCGGAGTCTCGGGGAAGTTGACCGGCAAGATGAATGGTGCGCCGGTGGCAGCGATGGCATCCACCTGCAGGTACTCCTGACCATTACCGTGGTACCAGGTGTTGATCTCGAACTCCTCGAGAACTTCGCCGAGGGCGAGAGTTTCGAGCACGTCCCGGGTTCGAAGCGCCAGCGGCGTGGTTCCATCGAGTACGGGGAAAAGAGCTTCCAGAGACAGATTCGATTCGGGTCTGGAAAGATGGTCGGGATGGGCGCGATGAGAATTCCACGCTTCCCGGTACCAGATGGCATCGAGCATCGTCTGGCGTACCAGGGCCATGCCGCCCATGCGCGAGCCGGGGTATCCCCCACCTCCGCGCCAGCCGCCCGCCTGGAGACCTCCGCTGATGGCAACCTGATCCTCGATCAGTGCTCTGCGATCCGGGCCACCGACAAGCCGGGTGAAGACCGCCGAGCCAGAGAAGATGCCCTGTGCGGGAGAAACGAGAGCGTTGGTGAAACCGGCCTTCCGGTACCCGGAAGCGACGCTGGGATCGATGACGAGCCCCTCCGCCGTGTCGAACTCCGGGTGCACCTTGCGGTTCCAGCTTCTACCAGCGCGCGAAGCTTCCGCAGACTCTTCCATATCGATGCGCAGGTCCATGTCGATGAACCCGGCAGTGATGACATGACCGGTTCGATCCCAGGTACGCGCATTTGCGGGGACCTGCACATCGGTGCCGACTGCCGTGATGACACCATCTTCAATGAGGATGGTGGCAGATTTGATGATCTCTCCTGGTTCGGTGATCACATCTGCGCCGGTGATGGCGTGGATTTCAGGTGTCCTGCGCTCGATCCCCTCACGGGGTTCGGTTTGAGCGTCCAGACCCTGTGAGATCCAGCAGATGGTCAATGTCAGGGAGAGAAGACGGATCCCTCGAATCATGAGGAAACTCCTTTTCTGTAAGACTGAGTGAACCCTGGATAGTACACGAAATTGGAGCGTGGTTCAGTTCACAACTGGATGGGTCGTTGAGCAGAGGGCCGAGAATGCAAAGATGCAGAGAATGCATGAGGCAGAGAATGGCATGAGGCAGAGCCCGGGAAGGGATCGAATCGCTTCAGGGGCGACACAGCAGCGCGTCTGCCGTCCGGTCGGGTCCTTCTGCGGGAAATGGCGCCACAGGGGCGGCCTGGGAGGAGAAGAGGTATCCGAGCAGAGCCACAGGATCTGCGATGTCGATACTGCCGTCGTCACTGACATCGAGGGCGTCGAGGCAGTCGGGAGCCGTCACCCCCTGGAAGAGGAATCCGAGGCTCATGATCGCATCTCCGATACCGAGCACACCATCTCGATCGGAGTCACCGCGCACGAATCGATCCTGGACGACGACATCACCGATCATGCCGAACTGGACGTGTGGAATGCAGTAGTAGGGAAGGTCCATCGCGCTGTCGAAGGTGTATTCGAATATCGGGTTGAGATCGGAGGACTCCTCGTCAAAGAGCGCTCCAGGCTCCTCGATGGTGCCGGGCGTTCCGCCGGGGAAACCACTGGTCACGGTGTGAAGCATCTCCATCGGCTCGTGAACCCAGCGTATGGTATCTCCCTCGAAGATCTCGATGGTCTGGGGAATGTAAGAGTTGTCGACCACTAAAACCTCGAAGATCAGGGTGTCATCGAGGACCGTGATCGATCCAATCTGCGCGGGGTTGTTGGCATCGAAGAATCCGATGATCACCGACATCTCAGTGAAGGAATGGGTGTAACTCGGATTCGTTGCATCGATGGTGACAGAAAATATCCCACCCGGCTCGTCGGGAGTTCCAGCAGTACCACCGGGAAGTCCGCTTCTCAGTTCGTGGCTTCCGGCGACCCAGTTCCAGGTCACCGTGTCTCCCGCTTCGATGATGACACTGGTCGGCAAGAACGCTGAAACGAAGAAATTGATGCTGTGATCCTCTGCGTTGGCAACACCACCGCAGACAGAAAGCAACAGCAACGTGGCAAGGATCAGCACTGGAACGGACGTTTTCATCGATCTTAGCCCATGAATCCGAGTGGATTGAAGAGCTCCGGATAGGCGGCTGCTGCAGCGTCGAAGCCAGGCATGAACTGCTCCATCTGAAGCGGATCGTCTCCGAAGTGGCCGGAGAAGATCTCGGAGAAGATGGCCCTGAAGTCGGTATTGGCGGCCAGGTAACGGTCGTTGACCGTGAACATCGATCCTGGTGCCCAGGTGGTGGGATCACAGTTGTAGACTCCACCGACAACATTACCACCGGCGACGAACATGGTGGTGCCGGCACCGTGATCGGTTCCCTGCGATCCGTTTTCGATGGATGTACGACCAAACTCGGACACGGTGACGATCAGCACATCTTCCCATTGAGCCTGAAGGTCGCGAGACAGCGCCTGGATTCCCTGGGCAAGGCTGGCGAGCAGATTCGGATGGGATCCCACGATCCTTCCCTGGCCGGTGTGAGTATCCCAGCCGTCGATGTTGACTCCCAGTAATGTCGCCGGTGTACGCTTCAGCAACATGGCGATCTCGGAGAGTTGTTCACCGAAGGTGTTGTTGGGGTAGAGCGCTCCATTTTCCGGGACATAGGGACCCTGAGCGAGCGCCTGCTGAACGGTGCTGACCGATTCTCCCAGCTTGACGCCGGTCGGCATCAGGATGTCTCGGTATGCGCCGCCCTCGATATCTGGCTTGCCGCCATAGGCACCGTAGAAACCGTGGCCGTCTGTTCCGCCCGGAGTGCTGGGCAGTGCGCCAAGAAACTTCTCGACCTGCGCCAGTGATCCCGAGAAGGAGTAATCTGCCGTGGCCGGGAATGCCGGCATCGGAACCGAGCCACGCATCACCACTGGCAGCGAGTCATCGAGGTATGCGCCGGGGAACGGGTTATCCGCGAATCCAGGCACGCTGGCAAATCGTCTGTAGAGCAGCCCCTCATCGAGGGTCTCGTTGCCGGGTACGCCATTTTCCCAGAACTGCTGGGCGCTGAAGTGGCTGCGAGACTGCTCGGGGTAACCGATCCTGTGCAACACGGCGAGGTTTCCCGGCCCGGGAATTCCGTTGAGTGAAGTGTGATTGAACACCTCCATCATCGGGTCGAGCGATGGATGCAACTGGGCGAATCCATTGCCGAGATCCACTGCCTCGGCGTCGTTGATGAACAGCCCTGGTCTGTTGACCTGGCTATAATCCACATCGCCGCGAGGGATCACGGTGTTGAGCGCATCGTTTCCTCCACGCTGGAAGATGAAGATCATCTTCTTGAGCCCGGTGCCTGTACCGGTTGCGCCTGCCAGTAGTTTCCTGGTCAGAAACTGTGGTCCCACGAAGGGCGGAAGGATCAGTCCCAGCGCGGCCAGCCCACCTTTTCGGAGCAGGTCTCTTCGATTCATCATGGTCTTCTCCTATTCCCTACTGAAACTGCCAGCGCGGCAAGCTGAACATGAAGCCCACCATGTCGCGGATCCGGTTCAGGTAATCCGATGCCGTTGGATCGAGCGGCCACGGTAGCCCATCGAGGTCCGTCTCCAGGTAGTCGATGACGATGCACTTCTCTGCCTCGGTGAGTGTGTTCTGGAACAGCACGTCGTCAAAGACATCGATCACCTCGACGGCGCCGAGGTTCTGACTGGTGTCTATGAAGTTCGCGATGTTCCACTGGTAGTCGTTGTCGACATTGGAAGCGAAACGGCGTGCAAAGTTGAGACGCTCAAGCAGGGTCGTGGTTCCGATCCAGTCCGATCCGACCTCCGAGTATCCATCGGGTTCGGCGCGCTGGAACAGATCCATGCCCATATCCTTCATCCAGTTGGCGAGGTCGTCGCTGCTGGCAAAAGCGCCGAGCGAGCGAAGCGTCGAGTTGAGGAACTCGACCGGGGTCTTCACCTTCGACTTCATGTTGCCGGTGTCCCAGAAGGGACCGCCCAGCCCGACTGGATCGAGCAGCACTTCCATCACGGTCTGGATGTGGCCCGGTCGAGGCGTCGAGTACCAGGCATTGATCATGTCGGCGAGCAATCCCTGCAACTCCAGCGGCGCCGAGCCGTCGGCCACCGTCGCCAGCGAGATCTCGTCCGATACGAACTTCTGGATCAACTTGATGCAGACAAACTGTGCCGTGCCCGGATGGGCGGCCAGCGCATCGATCAGTTCGATTCCGTCGAGGACACCATCCGCGCCGATCCGTCCTGACGGGATATCGAGTTGATACGGGGTTCCTGCGAAGATCGACTTCGCGCCGGAGTCGTGCTGGTCGGGGTTGAAGCGGAAATTCCACTGGCCCTGTCGGTTGTTCAGATCGATGTGACGCGAGGTGGGAACATTGGATGTGATCCGCGGCAAGAAGGATGTGTCGTTATTGGTGATGACGATATTGTGAACCTGGGCTGCCAGCACATTGGTACCGGCGACCATCAGATGTCTGAAGTGATCCAGATCTACCAGCAGCGGTCGACCGTTCGCCTCGTGGCCTCCACTGGAGGCGGTGAAAGGAGGCGGGACCGGGGCGTCTGCCATCGTCTGGCTTCGCGCAACTTCTGTCCCGTTGAGGTACAGCACCACCCCATCGTCATAATCGACTTCCAGTTCGAGGCGGTCAGGGGTTGCAGGATCGTTGATCGTGAAGGTCTTGCGGGCATAGAAACTGATGTAGTTGCCCTGCATGTCGGTGAGCACGGTGGCGTCGTCATTGTCACCCATGCCGATTCCGGTGGGTCCAGTCAGCCACGTCGAATCATCGAAGCCAAGCTCGGTCCAGGCCGTGGTCGCTGCTCCCGATGGCCCAGGAGTGGGCTCCTCGATGCCCTTGAAGTACTGCCAGTCATCTCCGATGGCGATCAGTTCTGTTGTGACCCACGAGTGGTTGCTGGTCGTGACAGGCGTGGTGACATAATCGGGAAACGGCACGATCATGCCGTTGGGAATCCTCGTTACGGTCCAACCGGTCAGAGCCCGGGCAACTTCCTCGATGTCGTTCTGTGTGTAGCCGTTATCGACACCGAGCGTATGCAGTTCGAGGATCTCGCGGGCGTAGTTCTCGTTGGGCTCGGCGGCGAAGTTCAGGATGCTGTCGAGATAGACGAGCATCGGTACGCTGGTGGAGCTGTAGAGCAGCAGATCACCGAAGTAACCCAGCGCATTATCGCGGAAGAAATCGTATTCCTCGAACTCGAGACTGGCAGAGTGCATCCGAGAACTGGTATTGCTGCCGAGGATGCGGTGATTGTATCGATTGCGGGCATTGCGGAGCAAGTCGCGCAATTTTTGTTCGTCGGTGGTGAAGTGGTTCTCCCAGAACTCACCCAGAACCGTCTGCAACGCTCTCCCCGAGTAGATGCCCCGGATGAACATGAAGCGTTGCAGGTTGGCGTCGGAGAAGATGACATCTCTGTCCGGCGAGCCGGTGGAGACCTGCGTGACGATGGTCGGATCGAGCGTGAAGTCGCCGTTATTGGGTGCGTCGTGGCCCTGGATGGCGAGGGTGTTGATGCCGGGTTGCAATAGCGAGCCGGGGATCAGGTAGTATTCGGGGATTCCCGCCTCGTGATTGCCGGCAGAGTACTGGTTGAAGGGGGGTGGGTTGCCAACCAGATGTGGTGAACCGTTGTCGAAGGTACTCCGGACCACCTCGACACCATTGATGTATGCGACGAAGGCATCGTCGTAGAGCATCTTCAGGTACATGTCCGGAAGTCCCAGTGGATCGCCGATGACGAAATGAGTGCGGATGTAGATCGATGCCAGGTCCGTGGTCAGGAACGCCTCGATCTCCGTCACATCGTCATTGTCTCCGCGTCCGAAGCCGCCGGTTCCGACCAGCCAGCTGCTGTCATCGAAGCCCGGCTGGGTCCAGTCGAAGGGGGGCTCCTCGAAGCCGAGGAAGTAGTGGAAGGAACCGTTGGGACGCAGCACGAACTGCTCGTCGTTGACCGGGATACTGCCAGTGAACTGATTTTCCAGAGCCAGCAGGATGGTGTTGCCGATCTCGTCACCGGTCTGTGGTTGCAGCAGCGCATCCACCACTGTCGAGACACCGAGATCGATGACGCGATCGACATCCTCGGGACCCGCGCCATAGGCAAGCCGGTTCAGCAGGTGGCCGGCAACGGTTCGTTGTGGATCCCCTGCTCCATCACAGGAGCTTTCAAAGCAGCCGAGCCCATCGGGGGTCGGATCGAGACCGCAATCAAAAGGACCCGGATCGGGAGGAAGGGTGCCACCGCCGAAGATGTAGGTGAGCAGACTGATGGGATCTGCAACATCGAGTGATCCGTCATCGTTGATGTCTGCCGAGTCAAAACAACTGATCGATCCGCCTGCGCCGAATAGATAGTTGAGGATGACGATCGGGTCCGAGATGTCGACGTTTCCATCATCGTTGGGATCACCTCTACGGAAGGGCGCATCCGCTGCAGTGGATGCGCCGCAGATGAGGAGCATCGCGATCAGCAGCGCTAGCGAGCTGATCCGTTGAAGCGGGTTCACTGAGAACCATGAGAACATCGTCGACCTCCCTGCAACTGCCTGGTGATGGACACCCCGATTAGTCGTGGCAACTGACGCAGTCCATCCCTAACCCCGAGAATGAAACAGGGTTTTCGACGGATTACTTGCCAGAATTGTCACTGCTGCAGGATCCCCATCATTTTCCACTTGCTCATCGAAGACGAGCACGGAGCCATCTCCATTATAGGTCTACTTTGCCAGATCGTGAAGCGGCCAGACTGCTCGCTGCGAACCGAACAGCAGAAAATAGCCCGATGGCGGTCAGGATCGTCAACATGGTCAGGATGCTGTAGTTGCGAGTGAGTTCCGGCGATGAAGCGGCACCCGGCTGGCGACCCTGGCCCGAATAGAGCGTCAGCTGGTCGGTCCCGAACGGCTTTCGGATGCGAACCTCGAACATATCGATGCCCTGCTCGCTGGCGAGGGTTCTGAATCGTGTCTCATCGCCGACGATGACGAAGGTCTGCTGCTCCCTGGAGAGCACCTCTGAGATGCGCCGCTCATCGAGGGGTGGTTGATGTCTCGATAATTTGACCTGGGTCGCGGGGTCGACAGCAAAGAACTCCAGCGCGTCCCCGGGCGCCATTTCCTTTTTGACTTCGCGGCAGAAATCGATCAGCTCGGCGGTCTGGACGATCCGCGCCTGGTGGATATCGATCACATTGATGTAGACCGCGGCGATGGGAAGCAGTGACGAGAGTGCGAAGATCGCATAGACGGGAGCACGCCGCGGGTGACACCAGCGAGAAACCTCTCTCGAGGCGAGCATCGCAGCAGGAGGAAGCACCACCAGCAGGTGAATGAAGCGGTGATGAGATCCGATGCACAGCAGCAACAAGCCACCGAGTAGCCAGCACAACAGAAATCGCTCGGCACGTTGTTCTCTTTCGTCGCTGGCCGGGTGCCGGATGATCCGAATCGCTGCGAAGGCGGCGATCAACCCTGCCGGAGCCAGTCGCAGCAGGAACCACGGGATCGGCAACAGGTGGTGGCTCCAGGATTGCTGATTCGCTGCTTCCCGGGCGCCGAAAAGATGCCCGATCAGTTCGTCCCCGATCAGCCTGTCGACCGCCAATCCGCCGCTCGACTGCTGCGCCGACCACAACCAGATGGCCGGCAGCACCAGCGATGCAAGGAATGCAGCCGTGATGGTTTTCCACGGCACAGGCCGACGATTCGCGGCGGGCTGCCAGCGTGTGGCCAGCAATCCAGCCACAGCCATCAGCCAACCGAGTGGCCCCTTGGTCATCACTGCAACGGTCCCCCACAGAGCCATCGGCCAGGCTCGGGCCCCGTCGACCCAGCAACGCCAGATCGCCAGCGCCAGCAACACGACCGTGCACTGAAACAGCGGATCGCTACGAGCCAGCAACGTCTCGCGCAGGCCCATCTGATTGAAAAGCAGCAGCAGCGGCAGCCACAGCGCCGCAGCACTTCCGAACTCCCGACCGACCCAGCCGACGAGGATCAGGATCGTGAACAGGGTCGAACACCACGACGGAAAGGTCAGCGTCAACCGGTGGAAGGAACCGATCGCGTGCGTCGCGGCGGCGGCGAGCCACTGGGATAGTGGCGGTTTGGAGGCGAAGTTTGCAGCGTGGTCCTGCTGCCACAACCAGGCATCGTTCTCGACGATGTCGAGCACATAGCCGCCCATCTTGACCTGGTCACGACTGAGCAGGTCATCGGGACCGGTGGCACGAATCAGCGTGAATCCCGCCCAGCTGGCGATGGCGATGATGAGAACGATGCGGAGATCGATGCGGAGGCGGGGATCGGCGGACGATCTCATCGATTCTCGGTCTCCTCAGCGGCTGCCGGGGCGTCGGATCGCAGTAATCCTGGCAGCAGCAGGGACACCACTATTGCGCCACCGACGGCGAATCCCAGTGACGTGAAACTCCACGCCTTTCCGAGCATCAGCGCGCCGATTCCCAGCGTCAGACCCCACACCATGGTGAGTCCGCCGAGCACGCCACCGAGCACCCGGATCCCCTCGCGCGGTGCCGGTGCCGCAGAACTCAGCGCTCGCACCGGTCCCCAGGCTCCTGTCGGTCGCACCTTCTCGTAGAAGGGCACCAGTTTGCCGGGGTCGGGGGCGGGTCTCATCACGGTCACGAGCAGACTGACCAGCGTCGACAGCAGCACCACGATGACGATGCGTCCCTCTGCCGTGATCTCCCCCTGCGGTGAATAGGGACCGAGGGTCCAGCCGTTGGTGGTGCCAAAGGTGATGAAGGTGGTGGTGACACTCGATGTGACCATGGCGGAGATCTCGCTCCAGGCGGTGATGCGCCACCACAGCCAGCGCAGCAGGTAGATCGGCCCGACGCCGCCGAGGAATGCGAGGAAGAAGGTGAACAGGTCGCTGATCGAATCGGAGACGGTCGCCAGCCACGCCCCCTCGAGCAGAAACACGACGCTGGCGATCCGCGCCACCGTGACATAGTGCCGTGGCGC
>Ga0310120_10000288_pt1 | contig 41331 bp, 23 predicted proteins | sample CB27_AW_983_MG_FD_203506 | JGI IMG/M metagenome (GOLD analysis project Ga0310120, IMG submission 203506) | Marine microbial communities from Western Arctic Ocean, Canada - CB27_AW_983 | ecosystem: Environmental > Aquatic > Marine > Oceanic | place: Canada: Western Arctic Ocean | collected...
CACTAATATCTCGTTCTTGAATCAGTCCATTATTCCAAACCCACTCCCTACCTTCCATGATACCTTGTACAAAGGCATTGGGAGCAGAGGGGTCTGCAACAATATCCGCTGCGGTTGCAAGATGATAGTCGTCTTGGACAATCTGCATACCATTTGTTTTTCCGGGCTTCAATGAGCCCATTCCGCGAGACGAAACACCAAGATTTGCGCCTTCGTCGATCAGATTCTTGACAATCTTTCCGTAGGGAGTGTCCATAATCTTGGCCTTACCAATAAAGTTGTTGTTTCCATCTTCTTGAATGTCTTTAATCATATGTGATACACGGTCAAGATTAATCTGGGGACCGTCAGGATGCCCAAGCTCACCGAATGCACGATTCTTTTCTACATATTCTTTATTGTATCGCTTGACTTCATTTCGCAGAACAGAAACAGGATAGAATCTTCCGTTTCGATTCTTCTGCTCAGCCTGCATGAACACACCCTGAATGAAGTGCGACTTCTTACCAGTTGATTTATCAACTTCGGTTAGGAATTCTACGTTCTCGTTGAGTTCGGTGATTAGTCTCATATTAGATTGCCTTTGGTGATGGGCCTTGTAACCCCGTCTTTGCGCCAATTCTTCCCTGTTGGAATGCAAAATCAGCCATCTTTGCAAACCCGGCCTTGTCTTTTGAAATCGTTTGAGCCAACTTGACTTGATTGTTTCTATTCAATGCACCATGAACTTGAAGAATAATGTTTGCTGTCGTGGCATCAACTTTTAATGTGGCTCCATCTTTGAACCTAATAGTAGAAGCCTGATGCTGCGTCACAATCTTCTTTAGCGTATCCATTGCATTTTCGACAAGCTCTTGGTCTTTGCGAATAACCTGCTCGGTGTTCAAGGAATATGTACCGTCCTTGCGCTTCACATAGATAGGCTTGATAGCCTTGGTGACCATATCTTCCGCAGAACCATCGAGATTGCGCGTATTCTCGTCTGCATCATCCAACTCTTCGTCGTCAGATGGAAGAGGAGCATCTACGCCTGCGCTCTTGATCTTTTCTTCTCGCTCAGGCTTTTCGTCTTCCCAAATACGTTGTGGTCTAATGCTTTTGAATGCTTTGGCCATTGGTTTTATTCCTCGTCGTCGTCATCATCATCGTCATCTTCGTCATCGCCATTCTTTTTCTTTTTTGCAAACGGGTTCTTCTTTTTCTTTTTTCCGTTCTCTTCTTCTTCTTCTTCTTCTGAACCATTTTCCTCATCATCATCTTCTTCGTCGTCTTTGTCGTGCTTTTCTCCGAAGAATTCTCCAGCCAATTCGATTTTCTTTAGGTTAATGGCATCAGTAATCTTATTCGACAATGCAGCGCCAAGAGAATCCTGCATATCGTTAGGATTTTCTTCTTTGGCATATTGAATTGCCTGAGCAATATAGGATTCTGTTTCGTTCATGGTATCGTCTCCTCTAACTCTTATTTATAAGAATTGGTAAGTTATTATACATCTTCCTCAGGTTCTTCTTCGCCTTCGGCTGGAGCTTCGCTACTAATTTGCTTATCAATCATTTCAATATCTTCGTGAGACTGTCGAAGAATATTCTTTCGGAGCCACTCTTTCGAGAAATACTCACCCTTGAATTCTTCCATATCCCGAAGTAGTTCAACTCGACTTCGGAGTATTTCAGTTTCTTGAAGTTCAATAAAATGTGTATCCTTCTGCCAATCGAAATAGATATTAGGCCTAAAATCTTCCCAATCTTCTGCTGTTACTACACCCTTCAATCGAAGCTGTGTCTCCAAAAGACTCAAGAATAGTTGACCAAACCTACTTCGCAGTCGAGTAACAAATTTTCCAAACTTGACCTCGTCTCGCGTGATTTCAGCAGAACGACCAATATTAAACCCACCCTCTTGTTCCAGTCTAGATGCAGGAACATTCATGGCCTTATAGAGCTTCCTTCTGAAATACACAATATCTTCAATTTCACCGAGATTCTGCCCACCAGGAAGTGTTGTGATTTCAGTACCACGCCCGCCTTCGCGTCGAGGTAACCAATAATCCTCTAGCATGGTTCGATGTTCTCGCTCGTCACTAATTTCGCCTGTGCCTGAATTATATACAAGACGATTCTTAAATTTAGTCATGATGTCGCGCAAGTATTGTTCGGCTTTGATCTTGGGAAGATTTCCTACATCAACATAGAAAATTCTTCGTTCAGGTGCGCGAGCAATACGATAAATGACAACAGCATCTTCTAGCATCTTTAGTTGGTTGTAAGGTTTGATGGCCTTGTGGAGATGAGAAATAATCATCGCTTTTCTGGCGTCTAACAAACCACAATGCGTATAGCAAACACTATCCTTGGCAATTTTAATTCCGTTACCGCCGCCCTTTTGGTCTAGCCCTCGTTCATTATAAATGAAATATTCTGCTCCGTTTGTTGTCACAGGAATATTCTGACCATCTCCAGACTTTATGCCAACTTTCTTAATGTGCTTTACTTTGCGTATTTTTCGGGGGTCAATATAACGAAGCTCTTGAATGCCTTTCTTGGGATTATCGACATCAATAATGATATGATAATACAATCGCCCATCTACATACCATCTCCGGAATGTGTCATAGCATTGATTTCCAAAATCAAGAAGGGTTAAGATTTCAATAAATTCGTTTTGAATTTTTGTTTTGATCGAAGAAGATTGTTCCAAATGGTCCAGGACAATATCAACTGGACCCCTTCCAACGCTAGTGACAATTGCCTCATTGACAATATCATCAACAGCATATTCAGCCTCAGGATACATTACCATTTCACGATACCGAGTGATTAACTCAGCTTCATTTTTAACGGCACCCTCAATATCAAGATAGGTGCCATACGCTCCCGCAAGCGGGGAGATTTGTAAGGCACCCTCTAGGTTTTCTTTTTCAGCGAATGATTGAATTTTGGCGGGATTTTCTTCATCTTCCCGACCAATAGTAAAACCGAATAGTTTAACAGCCATAGTCTAGAATCCTATATTTACGAAGTAAAGGTAAGTGGTGTGGATAGACATGTTTCTACCCACACCTCAACCCTATTTATATATTCACTTAGGACGTAATTCCGGGAGTCTGCCAGAAATCATACTGCCATGTACATGTAAATTCTTCAAGTGCATCATTTGTTTCCCAAGCCAGATCAATTGGGGCAAGAACCGAAGGCCACATGTTTACAATAGTTACTCTCTTAATCTCTTCGCCAGCCTTTCCATAATGAATAACATCTGCTGTGGAATGATAGTTAATTGGATTACCTCCTGCTTCACGAATATTCCCTGAATGAGAATTTATAGAATTCATCCAAGTCTGAATTGCGTTGTATACAGAAAAATCCTCATCATTAATAACTGTCGTAGTCCACTCTGGGAAGGTTCGATTGCCTGCAAGTTTGATTGTTCTACCAAAATATGGCATTTCAACCATCCCAAGATCCGAACCAGGCATCTGGGCCCCCTTACAGGTAAAGGTCATCTTGGTCCCGGCCGCTCCTGGATTGGCAACTGAGGGGAATGGCATCACCACTTCAAACAGATTGGGGCGAGCCCCTCCGCCTGTCAATTGCGCCCTAATATCGTTTACGTTAAAAGGCATTTAAGTCTCTCCTTGTTTAATCTTTCTTTCTAAAGACTATTTATACTAGAACTTCCCAACAACCTCTTCAAAGTCAACACCCGTGCGGACTGCAACGAAGTTTAATTGAATGAAGTTAATTGAGCGAGCAGGCTTGATGTAAATATCACCAATAAACTCGTTTCGATCAATAACTTCGCCTGTGTTGTTCGATTCGTCACAGACAACCTTGAAATCAAAGATGCCCCTTCGCCCTTGCACATCGCGGAGGAAAGGTTCTACCATATTCACGAATTGTGAACGAGTAAATTCATCATTGAACTCAAAGAGTGTGAACTTGGCTGCTGTTGCAATGGCCTTTTCTAGTACAATAAAGAGTCTTCGTACATTAATTCGGTCAAATGCGCTAGGTTTAGCCTGGAGCGTCTTATCACCGAACAGGACAGTACCTTGCCCAGGAATAGTAACAACAGGATTGATACCATTTTTGTAAAGCTCATCGCGATGCGCCTTCTGAGGATTCCATGCGAGTCGGACAACATTCTTGATGTGCCCACGATTGAATCCCGCTGGTGACCACCATGGGTCACGAGACTCGTCTGTTCGGACACAAAGCCCTGCAATGTCACCATTCAGAGGCACCCAGCGATATTTGTCGTTGAACTTATCATACTGATACTTCCAACCACTATCCATGAAGCCATATGAACTACTCAGGCTGTTAATACCCTCGCTGCCTGGATTATTTAGGCGATAATCCTTGACAGCGGTTGTCTTTTGTGAAAGCGTATCCGAAGCATTAGTAACATCAGTCTTGCGTGGCGAAATGAATGCAACACAATCTTTGCGGGCTTCGGCAATAGATTCAACGATGTACTTGGAAACAGTACCATCATGAGCACCACCAAGAATCATTGAAATGTCTATTTCTTCTGGATCTGAAAACATATCATATCCAAGTATGAATGCTGCTGGAGTAGTTGCATAGCCATTGTTGCCGCTGTGTAGTGTTATGCTATCTGGCATCCAAAGATGCTGATCATCAGGCGAGGACGCGCCTCGTGAGTCTGCGCCTTCGATAAACTCAAAAGATTCGACAGTATCTCCTATGACGCCAGCGACATATGCAGTATTTCCCCATTCGCGAGAAACTACACCAGCAGATTCGGTCGTAGCATCGGCTAGTGTTGAGTTGGGTGGGTTGCACCATCGAATATACTTGGAGTTTTGATTAATAACTTCTCCATAATAATTGGAGCTTCCGTCCTCAGCCTTTGCATCCCGAGCCTTTGATACATTAGGATAAGTTTCAAGAACTTGCCCTTTAGTGCCCGAAATCAAACCAGTTGCATCAGAGACAGCAATGTGAATTTCGTCATTGGCCGAGCCCCGTGCTGCTGAATATACCGAGGTGCCCGGAGCTTGGTCAAAGTTACCATAGAACTCCCACTTTCGGTTGATTCCGACATTGATTGCATCTGACGGAACGGCTTTATTCAATTTTGCTGAAACATTATTTTTTACATTATCAGGACCAGTTCCCTCGGGGAATGAAACAATCTTAAAAGTTCCTGATGGTGGTGAGTAGACTGTGAAGTCCGCACCATCACCGGTGTTTTTAACAACAGCTAGTGTTTCAGCAATATCGGCGTCGGTAGCAGCTCTAAACGAAATAACATCACCAATATGGAAGTTAGTATTACCATGAAGTTGAATAGTAGTTGAACCGTCGGTTGTGTTTGCAGTATCATTACAAACAATATTACTAAACTGCCCTGGATGGGAATCACAAATAGAGACACGAATGTTATTTCCTAGGTCTCCAGGAAAACGAGCCGCCCATAGGCCAGCGTCGGTTACCGTAAGCGATCCTTCAAGGATTCCGACGCCGGTGGCTTGGTCTGCGAAATCTGCATCATTCCTGATGAGAACTCCACTCAGCGATGCAGCGGTATCGCGCTTTGAAATAGCATTATTTGCCAACCCAGTAGTTACACGAACCGTATGCAGCTTGTTTCCATAGTCCAGGAAGTTTGATGCCGTAAACCAATGTTCGGACGTATCGCCATCCGGCTTACCAAAAGTGCTAACCAACACTTCTTGATTGTTGACTAAGGTGATTTCGTCCACAGGACCCCAACTGAATGAACCAACAAATGCTGTGTCTGTAGTAGCTACAGCAGGAATAATTGTGGTCAGATCAATTTCTGAAACATTTACACCCGGTGATAGTTGAAAAGGCATTTTAACACTCCTCGTTTAGAATATAATTAATAGTTGACCCGCAGTTGTATGAAGGGGGCCTTCCATTCTGATGATATTTATAATACCGAGTATTTTAATGAAATTTAGGATCTGGAGTAGAATCTTTCTCAAAATCATTTCCCCATAACCACTTATCGTCACCACGGTCTACGGCCACTTCTTCGATCACAGGGCCCGAGTCAATAAACCCAAAGGGCAACAATTCTTCTTCTTCGACCTTTGATTTGTCAGCCAAAATGCGTTTTCTGGCATCCACACTAGTCAGGTCTTTGAAATAGGGTTGAGTTGTGAGCCAACAAAATAAAACGAGTGTCATCACCAAGTCGTCATTATGCCCAGGCTCAGCCTCATAAGAATATCCACGAGAAACAAATGAAGTCAGTTCGGCAATGGTGTCAAAGTCTTCGATAATTAATTTATCACTTTCGACAAGGTTCTTGAGATTGAGACATCCTACTTGCTTTACTTTCTTGGTTGTCTTGATTCCCATTTGAGCCTGCCCTATACCAAAACCACCACCAAGAACTTGCCCTGCGCGCCCCCGTTGTGTGACCATTAGCATGTTGTCATATTCTAGGTCATAATGCAAAATGTCAGCCACTTGCTGCCCAATGTCATTGATTTCGACAAGAATAAATGCTTCATTGTATTTCAGAGCAGCATTATGGATAACTGTGGGATAGGTTAATGGGGGAATTGTTGCATTGCGATACTTGGCCACCTGTTTATATGGAAATTCTGACGAATCAATGATCGAAAACGCAGAATAGTCCAGCCCTTCACCGTGTGATACATCGACAACTAGTGTATAAACATGCCCTTCTTGGGGTTCTTCATAGATGTCCATGTCTCCCAAAACTATAACCGGGTCTTTGAATGGCATATTCTTTAGCTTCGTTGCGTTAATCAGAGTATTAATTGAGCCGACAAAATCACAATTATGGGAAAGAACGCCATTGGTGTAATATGTATGATCCTTTCCTGCATTAACGGCATCATACAATTCAATGAGGCCATCTACAATCTCGGCATATACGATTTCTATGAATCCGGATTTGGCCTGGACCTTATCTCCAACCTTTAGGTCCATCGCCAAGATAATATCCGAATTGACATCGAATAGGGGATGTCTAGGAGAACACTTCAACTCCACTCCATCCGATCCAATCAGATGCACACACCAGTCACGTTCGATCTTGTTTACTGCATAGAAATGCTCAAATCCGTTCGGAGTTTCTATTTTATGATTTGGTGTGTTCTGTATTATGGTCTTAGGAAGTCTAGGCATTTTTGAATCTCTTTTTGTGGGTCTTTAATGTAATCCTGCTCGTTTATTCGGAGTGTCATATATCCCTTGCTCTCTAAAATAGCATCCCGGACTTCGTCCTTTGCTGTTCTACCCAATATAGAATGCCAATATGTGCCATCAAATTCAATATTTCTGGTACCCAACACAAAGTCCAAATAGTAGCAATGTTTGTTTGTTTGTTCTGGTCCGAACATTTTTATATCATTTTTGTTGACCCGGACACGAACCTCCGAATTTAAATCACCAAAGCGAGCCAAAGGTCTATATTCCCCCTCTAGGCTGTTGTAAATTTCCCAAAATAATTCTTGTGAAATTTTCGACGACCCAAGAAATACACTACTCATGTTTTGAGCATATCCCTTTCGAGTTATTTGATGTGTACTGTTGCCATACCCCTTAGTGACCGTATAAAATTTTAATGCTTGACCCGTTTCTAGGCATTTTGGCAAATCCCCTTCACAAAAATCATTAATGATTCTATATATTCGTTCCGTCAGTTTATCGGATTGTAGAATATGCGTTGAGGTGTGGTGTATAATACTTGCGCGTAAATTTGGATCACCCCACGTTATACCAGGAACAATTCCGTGGTTATATTCATCAACGAATACCGCACATTTATCTTTGGTTGTTTGGGCGTCATATATTACTTCAGGAATTTCCATTCCCTGGTATTTGATCCGGCTGGTGATTGTGTTTGTTTTCACAGAGAAACATTTCGCAATCTCAAATGGCGATTTTCCTTCGGACAGCATGTCCTTTAAGCCGGTATTATCAATACCTTTGAAATAATTGGAAACTAGGCCGTGCTCCTTTAACCACCTACGAACTATTTTACGCCCAACACCATATTTCTTAGCAATCCGAACCTGGCTAGTGCCACTCAATTCAAACTGAAGTTCCGCCTTTGTTCCTGGATAGCTCGTCATATAATTCTCCTATAGCAATTTCCTGGGGACCATGTCCCTTGTCTATATTTATAATAGTTGATGCGCTAACCGATTCAAATTCCTGCGCGAATTGTTCCTTGCTCGTATTTCTGATTGTCTCTTCTTTCCACTGTTCGTCACGCCCCGGAACTTCACTCCAATGAACCTCGACAGGTTTGTATAGATTCTTTTTTTCTTGTGCATCCGACCACAATTTATAGAAGTGGTTCATTCCGCAAGGGGTACTGACGATAATGACTTTTGTAGTTTTACCGGAAGAAATTGTTGGATAGACAGAACTAAAGAATTCGTCTGCAATATTCTTAGGAACAAACGCAAACTCGTCAAGCAGAATCATGTTGTATGTTCCACCACGAACTGCACTAGAAGAAGTCGATGCTGCAACAATTTTTGACCCATTCTCTAATTGCATGTCCCCACGATTCCATACCTTGATTCCTTGCTGTAGAAATGGGGGGAGATTCTCATAGGCCAACTGTAGTCTGCCTAGAATATCACGGGCCAATGACCCCTTGTTTGCAAGGATGGCAATATTGACATCTTCGTTGAATAGAATATAGTGTAGAAAATAAGAAACAACAGTCGTGGTCTTGCCTGACTGTCTCGGAAGTTTGGCAATGGCAAAGCGATTGTTATGAATCGTGTTTATAATTTTCTCTTGAAAGTCATACATGGTAAAGGGAACAAGCCCTTCATCTACATTGACAATTTTTACATAGTTGAGAATAAAATAAACAGGATCTTTAGAACACTTGATGTATTCTGAAATCTGGTCTTTTGTGAACTCTTCGTGTGTTCCGGCCTTCTTGAGAAGGGGATTCCCAAGATAGCCTGATTGTTGAGTAGCCATGATAGATTACTCCTTATCGCCGCCAATATTTAGGTCTAGCTTACCTTTTAGTAACTTCTGGAGGTCATGCGTACTCCCAACAAACAGCGCATTGGTGACATTCTTGGGGCCAGAATCAGTTTTTTTCAAGCCCTTGATGTCTTTTTGCAAGTCGATAAGCTGACGATTGACATCGGCCACATTCTTGATGATTTGCCCGACAACCTCATAGGCTCTAGGATGCTCGCTTTCTTTGGCTAGTTCAAGAATGCCGTCGAGAGCCTCCGACCCTTTCTCAATAATTGCTTTTAGATTGTCTCGGGTGTATTCGTAGTCCGTGTCAAGGTCTTTTGCAATTTCAATTTCACTAGTAGGAAGAAGTTCTGCGGGCAGAACTTCCACAAGTTTTTCATCACTCATTATAAGTCATCATCTCCTGTCTTCAAGTTTCGTCTAGTTCCAGCTAACACATTATTAGATGGGAAGAATGTTCTAGTTTGAATTATACCAAAATCTTCACCCGCATCAATTTCACCCAATTCTTCGCTTAGAGTGGAGTCGAGCGGATAGCCAGCACCCGATCCACTACTTGTCGGGTCGCTGGCACCAGTTAATCCTGGTTGGGTATAGATTCTTGTTGCAGTAGGAATTCCAAGAAGTTGGTCAGAAGATATAGAACTAGACCTGTCTGCTGTCAAATACTGTATTTCATAGGACCATGTATCTTGGGGTATATCGGCACTTAAAAATGCAGGAACAACTGTTGCTTTTTGTGTCGAACCATCATAGGAAGTAATGATTCGTGTATTACCAGCAATACTAGTTGTTCCACCAGGACCTTCTGCTGTTATTGTAATTTTTCCACTATCATAGGTATTGCTGACCCTGCTCGCCGTGTTAGCCTGCAAATAAATTTCCGAAGTTGTGGCTGAGTTTATTGCAAGATTTCCTGAATGGTATACAGTTCGCGAATCTGTCGGGGGAATAAAGAAATCAACGTATGCTTTTTTAATAACTTTATTTTCTCGAACTGGCCCAAACAAAAGCCCCTTCATCGTGAAGTCCAAAGTCCAAGTCACAACTCTTCGTGATTCAAAATCTCCTTCATAGGTGTCTTCTCGACTGACGCTATTCAATATAATTGGGCAGTCAATATCAATTTCTAGATCAGTTGCATTGTTAATTGTAACTGTAAACTCTGGTGTAAAGAAAGGAAGAATCTGCTCAATAATATTTGATGCGTCGGCTGCATTGCGCGAATAAACAAACAACGAAAACTGAAAATCATAAGGAACAGGGGCGAACATGTTTCTAAATTTGTCTTGGTCAGCAGCAGCTACAGCCACATGTCGATTCATCGTATTCATTTTACGTTCAGGAGCATATGTGGCTGTCACCAACTCATAGCTGATTCTAGGTAAAGAAATAGCAATTTGCTGCGTAATTCTGGGATCCGTCAGCCTTGCGTGCCACTTCTCTTTGGGAGCATAGGACAATGGAACAGAAATCCATTGGGTATCTGCATCTTTTTCGATACGCTGGAGCTTAATATTATTGAACATGGTCCCAAATGCGACCACGAACTTTCTAATCATATCATGTGTAAATGGAGTGCCTAACATTATCCAAAGTCTCCGAAGGGTGATGTCTCGCTCAAGTCAAGAATTGATGCGGCTTCAGCCTCGATAAATGCATTATCGACTGTGGTACCAGACGGCATGGTGTTTCCTGTGGTAACATAGGTAGACACACCGTTGGCAAATGCAGCATCAATAAGATCAACACCCGTTGCAAAGGTTTCATTGCTATAGGTAAATGTCTCGCATCGTAAGTCATATGTTTGTAGGGCGCCAGTCTGATAGAAAATAGCCTCATGCTCTACAAACTGAACTTCAAAGAACATGCCTGCTGCCCCAGGATATTTGGGATCAGGGCGAACGAAGTCCATGAAGATTAGGTCACCTTCACGGGGGCGAGTGAGCCCCATCGCAGACATTCCAGGGGAAGATTGTAGTAGTTCCTCAAATCTGCGAATTGCTACAGTCAATGTGGTCTGGTCGCGAATTTCTAACCCAAAACGACCTAGCAGGTCACCTTCACCTTCAAATCCTTCGACATTCTTGATGTACATTTCAATTACATGGGCTTCCTCGAATGATTTTCTTGGATCTTCACCATAGAGTTGGTCAAAACTACCACTCTGTTTACGAGGAATATAATAGAAATCGCGACCATAGAACTTAATAGACTCTATGATTAAATCTTCTATCAATCTCTGTTCTGGCGAACTGTCGAAATTGTTTATGTATAAATTTGTGGGCATATTTAATTCCCTGCTATGCCATCATGAAATCGACAGGAAGTTCATATTTGAGAGACATTTCTTCTCTAAGTTTGTCAATGTCCGTTCTGGCCTCGTCTAAAATTGCACGACCGTTGAGCGTGACACCACCAACCATTTGAACTCCCTCAAATTTAGATAAATTAAGCCCCCATTGTTCTTTGAATAGCGCAGTCACATATTGTTTTAAGAACATGTCGTTATAGACATCCAGATATACTTCTGGATCAATAACCTTAAATGCTTCGATGATAATAAATTCACCAACTACGGCATCCACACCCCATTGCCAATCTAGATAAAGTTTATTTCCGTGCCGATTATGTCGAACAGGAATTTGACCCATTAACATTTCTTGAATCATAGACAAATTAGTCATTCGTGTTTTATAACTGAGCAAGTCATATCCACCAAGATATGTTCCAAAGGTTGTCAGGTCGCTAAGTCGCATCTGATAACGAATATCCCACATTCCAATAGAAGTACCGGTGACAGGAAAAATCTTTGTGATTCCAAGATAAACATTATTTCCTGTTGGGCTAGTAAATCCAGAAGAAGGCACTGAAATATATTTATTATCAATATCTTCTGTTGTCATCTTATATTTTTCATAGACTTTCTCTGACCCATCAAAATGATACTCTTGATAGAATTGGAGAGCCTCGTCAATTCGGTCTTCCATTTGGTCATCATCTACATTAATTTCGATGACTGGTTTCCCTAATTTTCGTAGACACCATTCTTTTAAATCTGTTCTACTAACTGGTATTGACATGGTTTAATTCCAATCCCATTTGGTCGTTTGTGGTGCAATAGTAATGATGCCTTCACAAACTCTATAGATGTTATTATCCTCGGTACCATCACTATATCCAGTAACAATAGGGCCCCCAACCATTTCGACATCATACAAATATCGCCCGCCAGTTATGGCTCCGGTGATAGAATTATTCATTGACAGCGTAATGACTCCTCCTGTATTTCCACTCCCTGCGGGATGAATATCTACAGAAAGATTTGCTGTTTGGGTAATCGAGGTGTAAGATTTTCGTATCTGCCCAGCACCATTGGCAAACTGATAGAGATTAGCTGTAAAGGTGCCTGTAGCATTACTCGTATAGGCAATGACATTGATCGACCAACTACTCCCTTGGTCTACGATTAAGTTTTTCTGCTGGGCCATTTGATATCCTTATTATAGTATATCTTCTATTTATATGTAAATAGAAACCTATTCAAAAATGACTTCATCATCAACATTATTATCAAACGATTCGCCTTTTGATGTGAATCGTTTGTGATGGATCTGCCAGATCGCCTTCGATGTCGAAGTCAACGCTCATAAATGCCAGCAAGTCTGTGGTGATCTGATCGGCGTCGAATGCTTCGCGCAACCCAATGATCTCTTCGGACTGGAAGTTGGGCAGGAAATGATAGTCTGTGAAGTCGAGTGTCCGACCATCTTCGAGTACGAACTGAGTGGTCAGAATGTGCGTATAGATTGCGCCCAATGTTTGAACGGTGTCGGTGCTGTCTGTAATGATTCCAGGCAGGATGATCCCGCCGCATACAATACCAGTCGCCGTGTCGCTTTCGATTTCAATGTTGACGAGTGTAAGCCCGCCGACACATTCATTGGTTACAGAATCGCGAACGCAAAAGAAGTAGTCGTGCTTAGATGGATCGGGATCATGCTCGCGATGTAAAGGCCGATTCGCTTGCCATTCCGCAAAGTCCAGGCCAGGAGTGGCATCCAGGGCAATGTAGAAAGCAGCCATATCAATTTTCATCTGTTCATTGTTGGGGCGGCAAACGATGTCACTCAACCCAACCCCGAGGCGATTAAAGATGCTGCCCATCTCTTGGGACCATGCATTAAAGGCATCCGACGACTCGTCGGGGTTAGTAGATCGTTGGTCTGTGAAGATCAAGTCATTGGCTGCAATCAAAGCGGTAAACGGCTCGATGATTGGTAATGGGTTGGCGTGTGGCATGTTATTATTCTCCTACTGGTTCTACATGTGATTCATATTTGACGGTGAACTGTGGAGCGTAAGTACCGCCCGAGAAGTCGGCGCAAATCAACCCCTGAAAGTGTAGATCGGTGAGAATTTCATCGGCATAAAGCTGAAAGAGAACAGGAACCTTACCCGTGACAATGCTACCGCGCAAGGAGTCTCCCGCACCGTCGATATAATCCTGAAGTTGGTCGATCAAACCTGTGACAGTTGTTGTTGGAGACGATATATCCATATCGTCAACGCCTTCGCCGAATGAATACTCGTGCCAGAGACCCGTGGCCATCGCCACCGCAGACGCAGAGAAAGCGGCCGCACCACCCTGGAATACTGTGAAGTCTGTTTGATTCCCCGAATCATAATACTTAGCCATTGGCACATCGCTAAAAGATGACCATGCAGCGATGCCAGCAGCAGCTTGCCAATTACGGCTTGATGGAGAATTGTTGTCGGGTAGGACGAAACCACCAGCTACGTCGAGACTACCTCCTACTGGTGCGTAACCGCTAGTCGCAAAGAATTTGATTTTCACGCCTAAGATGGTTGCATCTTTTGGGACATCGACTTCAAATCGAGTGAAAATGATACCTTCAAGTTCGTTCGCGGGTTTGTTCCCATAGCGCCCTAACTCGTGATTGTTTAACATGTCTATCGCATTTGCCCACAATCCGGTCCCCCCGGTTGTGTAGACTTCTGCGTCTGGGTTGAACCCAGTACTAACGGCAGGCAATGGGGCATATGTTCTTTCATACACGACAAGAGGACCAAGAGGAACAGCACGAATCTGTGTAATTTTAGTTGAGAGCCCAAGCCTCATCGTCGGGACCCCCTAATATAAACCAATCAATCCAGTGGCCGTTGTGTTGCTTGTGTCGTCGGTAGTAGGTTCACCTTGGTTGTTAGCCCAAATGGCTTGGACACGAATGGGGAGAATCGTGCCAGCAGGCACTCCTTGAAAAAGGACATTAGCCCCAAAATCATCATCGACACCTACAGTAGGATTATAACTATTGGCCATGCGACAATAGACATTTCCTGCTACTCCAACATAAAGCCCGCGTGTCGTCTTCCCTCCTCCCCTCGCCGAATCTGAATCTATAATATTAGTATCATTCAGAACACCAACCGAAACCGTAGTGTGAGCCCCGCCTGTGTGCATGTCTGCAATTTCAAACGCAAACTCAGCAGGGCTGTCTATATCGGATATTGAGGTTCTATACTTATCGGCCATGACAATTAAATCCTTTTAATCACAGGTAGTGACATTACTTCCATGCCCTCATAATTAATTTCCAGTCGTAGGCTCTAACAATTTGCGCACCATTGGTGTGAAACTTAGTTGGGATCCTTGGCCAGCGCGGTGTCTCGAAGGCGTCGATTGGAGTGCCGGAATGAATTCTGTCGCCGACTATCGACCATGTCCAGAATAGGTGAGTAGTATTTGCTCCCACTGTAAAACCAGACGAGTATCCCGGGCCTTCAGCGCCCCAAAATCCAACCGTAAGCGCATCACACGAAATTTCATCACCCTCGGAATAATCAGTCCAGTAGGCGGCGCCCTGTTGCTGCCCGGTGCCGGCGGCCAGTGCCTTAAAAGTGCAGCGAAGTAGTCTAGGTGTCGCGTTGAAGCCGTGCGCCGCGCTTTCTCCCCAGGTGTAGTTGTGACCCCAGAACACGCCATTGACTAATATTTCATTCGCCGGGTTCCATATTTTATCTTCTTCAAAATAGTTAGCCGCCGAAGATGTAAGCCCGCTGCTGCTAAGTAGATTGTGGTCAACCGCAGTATCATCCGTGAACATTAGTTCAGTCGGGTTTGTGTTCTTGACCCAGATTTGACCCGCACCACCGTGCGAGGTTGCACTAACCTGACTCGATGCCTGCTCAGAGAGTGAAATGGCGCCATTGACACTTACTTTGGAGCTAGTCGCGACAATCCCCGGGCCTGTATTAAAACTAGTATTACCTTGTTCCCCACTAATAGAGAACGGCCGCCGGGCGCTGGTATAAGTGCCGGTGACTGGGTCCCCGACCAAGGTGTCCGGGGCTCGGTCTACGACGAAATGCCCGCCATCTGCACCTAGTCGCCAATAAAAGACTCCATCCCCGGCGCCGGGATCGTTTTCATAAAACTCTAATGTAGGCGCGTTGGATTCAAGCCGAAGTATGGCGCCGCTGACGGCTCCTACTATGTCTACCTTACGAACAGGAGCAGAAAGGGATCCGAATGTGGCTCCTTTATTTGCCCGAAGACCATCAGCACCCGAAACATGAAGTCCGCCGGAAGTAGTTCCGCCAGCTCCAATTATGACATTTCCGCCTCTCCAATTAAGATAAAGATCCTCGACGGCATACGCCTGTTGAACCTGTATTACATTTTTGCTAAAATGAGTAGACAATGCAGGCGGATTACCAACCACAAAAGAACCGGTTTCATGTATATCAGCAATGGCTCCGATCTGGGAATTCCCATCTACTATCATCTTAATACCAGCGATGACGGGATTGGCGCCAGAGCCGATTGATTCGGGGAGTCCCCCAGAGTCTCTTCCCACAAACACCTTACCGGCGGGAGTAATGTTCATATGGGTGGTTAAAGTTGTCGTGCTGCTAGTGACATAAGTCCCAAGTCGTAATTCGTCGGCGTTGTCCCAGCCAATGACTGAGGACTCGGAAATTTCGCCAACACCTAACCGAAGAAACCTATTATCGTTGTGAGCAATAGCTATTTGTGTGGAACCCGACTTCTCGATATGAAGTTTTTGGAGCGGGGTTGATATTCCAATACCAACATCACCATCGCCATCAATAACCATATATTCGGTGGAGCCCTCACCAAAGGTTATATTGTTACCTGACCCTACAAAGCCATTATGACCAAATCCAATATAACCCATCCAGGTGTCATCAACAAGGCGCTGTATTTTATGTATAGCAGAATCCCAACTAGCATGAGTGTAAGTACGTTCTAGTTTATGAACAAGTGTATCTCTACTACTGGTTGCTGTGCCAGACTGCCATACATTGGCTGTATCTCCCGCAGTTGCCCCTAAAGCTCCATAGGCTCCGGATCCTCCTCCCTTCATATTAAGGAGGGCGCCTGTATCCCGTGCAGCCACGACAGACCACGGCTCGTTTGCTATTATTGCATCGCCATGTATGCGAAGATCGCCACCAAACTGAGAATTCTCTTTTATACTTGAACCACCTGTTACTCGTAAGGCTCCAGTCAGGCTAAAGGGGTCTAGGGTACCTGCGGCTGTACCATCAGTAATGCTTGTAACTCCAGTTATACCAAGGGTACTACTAAACAATGAAGCTCCTGAGGCTCGGAATGTTCCGACTACATCTAATTTCTTACCTGGATTAGTTGTTCCTATACCAACATCGCCGCCAGCCTCAATTGTCATATGAGAAGTTACGTCTGCGTCAGTCGGGCTGGTAAACACTCCAAACTGCATATCATCTGCGTCATCCCAACCCAATACCATATCGCCAGCGGTATTTTCTACCCCCAAACGAACAAACTCGGTATCACTCTCCCACAGAATTATTTGTGGATTAGTCCCAGTAACATGAAGCATTTGATCCGGCAATTCTTCATTAATACCAATGCTTGTACTGACCTGTTTTATAACAGAATCTTCAATCGTCATGCCGCCGGATCCGAATATAGGCAACACACCGGCAGATCCGGAAAACGCACTCAGCGTTGGTTTCCATTCTACACCACTGGCTACCCGAGTAAGGACATAATCATCTGTTCCGGTGCTGTCGGCGCTGTCCTCAAGGGTTCCAGTAAGTTTCAAACTACTAAGAGTTGTGAGTGCTGATGGTACGCTAAGGGTTCCATTAGTAAGCGTTGTAGCTCCTGCGGATACAGTAAGCCCATTACTAAGCGTTGCGAGGGATGTGGCGTTGAATGTTCCGTGTACTTTTAACTTGAATCCGTTGTCAACGCCGCCGATTCCTATAAGTCCTCCAGCCGTTTCCTGTATAATAGATCCTTCAATAGTGTCCGTGCCGGTCCAACGTGCCAGAACGCCGGCGGCGCTGCTTCCACCGACGGTTCCTGATCCTCCAAGCTCGGCAAGGCTTTTCCATTTTACAGTAGGGGTAGCGCCGCCAGTAGAACTAAGGACTTGGTTAAGGGCTCCGGTGCTACCATAAGTGCCTTCCGCATCTGAAAGGGCTCCTTTGATTCTCAAATGATGTACATTGGCATGGGAGGCCGAGGTTAAAGCAAGGTTATCGTTGAGCGTTGTGGCACCATCTACGGTAAGGGCACCACCTAAATCCACAAGCCCCGTGCCTACGGTAAGGGTACCGGAGCCTTGAAGCAAGAGGTCTTTGTTAGAGGCTATGGTAACATCCTCGTTGAGCGTGGTGGCACCATCTACGGTAAGGGCACCACCTAAATCCACAAGCCCCGTGCCTACGGTAAGGGTACCGGAGCCTTGAAGCAAGAGGTCTTTGTTAGAGGCTATGGTAACATCCTCGTTGAGCGTGGTGGCACCATCTACGGTAAGGGCACCACCTAAGTCTGTAAGACCAGTGCCTACGGTAAGGGTACCGGTGCCTGAAAGCGAGAGGTCTTTGTTAGAGGCTATGGTAACATCATCACGAAGCGTTGTGGTTCCGGTTACGTCAAGGGCCCCGCCAAGCGTTGTGGCTCCAGTTACGTCAAGGGCCCCGCCAAGCGTTGTGGCTCCAGTGCCTACGGTAAGGGTACCGGAGCCTTGAAGAAGAAGGTCTTTATCACTCGCTATGGTAACATCCTCGCTGAGCGTTGTGACTCCAGTTACGCCAAGGGTACCACCAATCAATGAAGCTCCTGAGGTTCGGAATGTTCCGACTACATCCAATGTTTTCCCTGGGCCGATTGTCCCAATACCAACCTGCCCAGAGGAGCCTTCTACAAATAATGCAGCGGTGCTGTTATTTCGATAAATCGCCGTATCTACATCAGTATCCGCCGCGCCGAGGATAAGTATATCTTGGGTGTCGTCTTCGTGCATCTTAATAAATTGTCGGCCCCCGGCAGCGAAGGTGATCTCGTCCTGATGAAATAATATATAAGTATTATCGTCATCATTATGATATAGGTAATCTGTACCGCCTCCATCACCAAGTCCAATATTCCCAACAACATCTAATTTATAAGTTGGAGCATTAGTTCCAATGCCAAGGCGGCCGGCTCGGGTAAAGGTGAATCTGTCTGTTTCTGTTCCACTAATAAATTGTCTAATATCTAATTTAGCACCTTCATCATCATAACCAATTACCATTCCATCAGTAGAATTTTCAAGAAAACGAACCGCTGAATTGCCGGTGCCTTGCAAATTTAAATTAGCCGTACCACCGGGGAAGGTGCTAACAACATTTATACTAGCGGATCTATCAGATTTTAGAATATAGAATTGTGTCTCCTCTCCGACAGAAGTTGGAAAACCACTTGATAAGAAATCACCAATACCAAGCCCTCGATTGCCATTGGCTGGGTCTGGATTAATAATGAAAAGGCTACCATTGTCTCCTTGGAGAATCTCTTCTCCAACCTCACCACCGTCAATCGTACCACCGCGCCGGTCAAGGGGATCTCTCTTCACCGCTGGAAGCCCATTGACAATTTTAATCAATACATTGGTCTTATTTGCAAATTGAGTAAATGTATCGCTCATAACAACATTGGCGACTTGGGTAGTATTAACTGGCATCCGTATTGTTTTCCTTAGTTCCTGATATAATCTGCTTTAGCAAATTTTTTATTTCACCCATCTCTTCTTTGAGAATATCCATCTCTTCTTTAACTGTATTTATACTCTCTATCTTGGCTTGATTTGCTTTTATCTTCCGGGCTCGAATACGATATTCTTGAAGTGCCTTATGATCTGACGAAATAATTGCCTTAGAATATGTATCTCTGACTAATCCCGCTTTATCGGTTGGCACATACTTCTTCTTTTCGTCGTCGTTGTTATTACTATTCATATGTATTACTACTCGACTGCAATTGCTCTAAGATCCTTGACAATAGGAACGATTCGCGCATCTACACTTTGCATGATAATCTTTATGGCAAATTCGTTGAATGTATCGAATCGTTCTCCTGATGGTTGCTCGTTCTCCGCATATTCAATTCCATCTAGTTTTGCATCATAGGCGAGTGGGAACTCATCATCGGCCCCGCCTCCCATGAAGCTAATTTCTCGGTAATAATCTTCGCTTGGGGATAATTCATCACCAAAAGGTTGCATTCGTTTCGCCAATACCCAATTCTTTTGGTTAAACGATTCGATGTCATACTTACTCCGTACCTTTGTATATACCCACAATATTGTTCCTAACATCTGAGCAGCAGTCAAATAAATCTTGATGTCCTTTGCTTCTGCTCCAGGAGACATAACAACTCGTTTCGTCATGTATCGTGCAAGGAAGTTGCCTGGCCCTTGAGGGGTATCTTCGCCGACATAGTTGATGATGGCGCCTGTGCCGCCACCTGGGGAAGTTATACTAATGCTCGGAGCATGAAGATATGTATGTCCAGCATTAGTCAAAGTCACACCAACAACAGACCCCATAGAATTAATGACCGGAGTTCCTGTTGCACCCACACCAATATTTCCTGCGGCAGTAGTTATCTCAACAACATCAGCTTCATCATAACCTTCGCCGGCATTCTCGATATAAAATCCTCCGCCCACAGTATTACCACTAGAATAAGGATCGGTAGTGATATAATTAGCTGGCCAAGTATTCGCAAACAACTCACCCTTATTAATCAGATTCTTAATCATTGTCAGAGACACTCTCTCAAGGTTAATCATTGGAGAAATATCCTCATTATCAGATGAAATTGCTCCCTTGAGAACAAAAGAACCCTCCTTATTTTTTATAATATCAAGGCTAGTATCTGGAATAATATCTCGGTGTAGAGCTATAGGAGTAAATCCTGTGGACAACGATGTTGCAGCAATATTGGGAGCGGTTAAATCACCTTCTTGTGCAGCAACATAAGAAAATCCAGTAAAACCAGACGGATAATCAAGTTGTGTTGTATCAATACGGAATCTATGATATGTGAAATTCTTATCCCAAACTTTAAATCCATACGGGCTTGCGGTTGGGCCACTCAATGCATGGTCAGAACCTGAGGCGTTCCCCCAGTTTGTATGGGCCAATGCATTCTGAACTCTTGTATATGACGGAACATAATGTGACATTGCATTAGCTGTTTTCCAAATTGCACTTCCTACTACAGAAGTATCAAACTTGCACTTATGGATTCGGAACATCAAGTCTTGATTGACTTCTGGCACCCAAGTAGAACCATTCTGTGATTTAAGCATGACTCCCAAATGAGGCTGACTGTCGATCTTCACGGCAGGAAGTCCAGAGCCGCTGAATTCGCCCGTTCCTACTTCGTCACTACCAACGTGTGCAGTCCATACTTCATAAGATGTGTCTGCACACAGGATCACGATTGCATATTCAGTTCCACCATTCAAATGAACCGGGCGAGTAAACTTAAAATTAGTACCATTAGTACTTACACTCGGACCCCCACCGAGAGAGAATGAAAAAGTGAATGGCACAGGCAAATCACCATTTTCCCCAGAAGAAACAGTTATTTCAGATGGATATTTAATGACAGAAGCCATTACCTCCCCACCACTAGGCATACCTCCAGTGGTTGGTCGAATTTGTACTTCTACAGGAATGCCCTCACCAGAAGCTAGTAAGGAGGTGTCTGGCTTTGTCTTGAACCATAGATCGACACTATCAATAAAAAGTCCTTCTGGATACCTATGGGGATCAACTAAGATAGTTTGCGCCAATGGGTCGGCCCAACAGACTGCTCCGATTTCTACTCGGTTGGTTTCTGTAGTAGTTTCGACGACGGTATGACTAACATCGTTTTGGCTTACTTCTCTCTCAGTCAATGTTAATCCAAAGGAATTTTGAAAATGCTTTTGTCGTGTTTCGATTACTCCAGCGGCTCTGAATGGGCTAACACCAAATGATTGGGCGCTTCCCCTATCTAATGAATCGCGTATAGAGAATGATTTGTTACCTGTTAGAAAACGAGTGCCATCATTTGTTCGTTCATTTGCAACGGCAGAACCATGTTCCCAAACACCCAACACCTCTGAAGTATCTTCAGATCCATCTCCTTCTTGCCTAGCAGATATAAGTCTATTTGCCCAATTATAATTAGGAACATGGAAGACACCATAAAGGTCTCCAGAAAGATTTGTTCTGTGATTACTAATACTGTAACGACTTTGTGTGTTAGGAGTAATAGTCCAAGGAGTGTTTAGAGTAACCGTACCACTAGAGCTATACTGCATAATTGTTCTAGATTGCCCGTATCCACGACCCTCTGTAATGTAAAGAGTCTTACCAAAAAGGTCTTTTTCTAATTGTGCGACTGGGAGCGGAGCAGGGGGATTAGTGATGTTCGGGAGCCACCAAGCCTTCGCCGAATCGTCTAATTTTGCGGTTAAAGGATCCGCAGAGCTGATAGTTTGTATTGCGCCAGAGTAATTCTTATATTGTTTAACCTTGCGCGGGTTGTTTGAAATAGATCCCCTAACCGTACTATCAAGATTAAACGCCCCATTAGCAGAAGTGACATAATAAGTATTGGATCCAGGATTGAATCCCGCAATAATGCCGCGGCCACCCCCACCAGATCCAAACGACACTATAATTTCTCCATTAATATATGGGTTGGTATAAACTACTTCCTCACCCAAGGTGTTGTCAAGTACCAACTCGTTTGCTCGTTCAGTATAGTTACGAATATCGACATCATCAAAAGTTGGAAACATTACGGTGTCTGGCTTGAGCCCACGAACCTTAAAGATAATATCAATGGGTCGCATGAACGGAAGCGTACTAGAGTTTATAACAAACTCTCCAATTTCAGTCCGTATGCCTTCAACCTCCCAACTATGTTGAATTCCTTGACGACTTCGAGTAGTAGGTGTCGTTGATACTGTTGTCGTAACTTGGTCGCCAAACACAAGAGTTTGATTTGGCATGTATTCCACATGGAATTCACCCTCTCCGCCTTCACTATAGGATACCCAGTCTGTACCAGGAAGATCAAATGAATTCATTACCGTCCCTAAGTTTCCTAGGGGGACACCCGTAACCTCCGTCAAATCAAGACCAGAAGCAACGGCGTACAGGCCATGGTCTTTAGCGCGGGTCTCTGAGCCATGCAAGATCGCCTGCCAACCCGCATCGAGGCCGGCCTGCTCTACTGCGGCAAACTCGCCTGCCTCATCTATTATCATTGAAGACTCGTTCGTGATGGTCTCGCCAGCCCAAGTTTCAGACCATTCTCCCCATATAAATGCGGATGCGCCCATTCGATCATTTAGCGTTTGGGCCATTGCAATTAACGAGGTTTCATATCCAGTCGGAGGAACACCTTCATGGTCCTCAGCCTGAACAGTAGATTTCCAAATATCGCTACTTGGAGAAAGAGCAACTGTTCCTCGCCAAGTACTCACATCAAACGGATTAACATTTTCTGCGCCATCAACAGTGGCTCTGACCTGCTGCAACCACGTATCGTCAGAAACAGTCGTATATGGAAGGTGAAGGAGACCATCAGTTTCCTGAACGCCTGTACTAAATTCTGGGGACCACATCAATGCAATATTTTCAGATTCATATGCAGGGCGCAAGACCCCCCGACCAATCGAGGCTTGGAAGTCAAAGTTGGGCCCAGTTATAAGATTTCCAACATCAGCCAAGGCAGTTCCGACCTGAAAATTGTCTACAATAAACCCATGCTTGAATCTTTCAAGATTCCCTGAACTATCAAAGATTTTAAGATTAGAAACATCTTGTTCAATCATATTCAAAGAAGAATAATATTCTAGCCGATCAACTCTCTTGTTAATCTTACCAATATCTTTCATCGTCCAACGACGATTTCCTTCTGTTACCACACTAATATCTCTAGCCCTAGGTGTATATGAAGGTAGGGCTAACGTAAATAATGCCATGTCGTTTGGGTCAACACGGGGAGGAATAGCAGGAGTTCTGTCATCGGTTCCTGAAATAATTCTCATGTATCCGGTGTTTGATCCATTACCTTTTTGTCGAACAGACAAGACAATCTTATCAAATCGAGGCGCAAAGAATTGCATGTCATATTGGAAATGCCCCTGAGAATCTGGATGGAGAATTTCTTGATTATCATTAATACTAGTATGGTTGGTACTAGTTGGTACCGAAACAATTGGAACATAATAGCTTGTATTGGCGTCATTAGTTGAAGTAGTTTCAACAGCCCTTGATGGTCGGAAGTCAAGATATTCTGCCAACTTATATCGTCTACCAGATTTATTTGAGAAAAACGAAGGAATGTTTTCCAAACTAACCTGGCCATTATATGAGTCAACAGTAAATACTCCAGCATCAGGTGAGTTGTCATGAATAAATCTATCTACAACTACGGCCAGCTGCCCCTTTGGAGCTTTTGCACCAGGCTTTAATACAACAGAAGCATAGTCATAAAGAGCCTCACTCTGCCCAGCATCCAAAACATAGTTGTTAGTGACACGATGCTTGTTGTTGTTTAACATTGCGCCATTTGCGGTTAGATTAAGATCACCAGTATCATAAACATCAATAAGTCGATATACATCCACCAACCCTAAGTTGTCTTTCCCTCCAGGAACGGTGTTTGGAGATGCAAATGTAATCCAACTATTACCGGCATTTGTTCTGTCTGTGCCAACAGAAACAGATTTAGCATCTTGGGCATTTATTCCTCTGAGTAGCGACTTTCTCTTTGCAGTAAGATTGATTACTCTTACTGGACCAATTAATCTAATTGAATCAGTTCCAAAATCGACGCTGGTGGTCGACTCTACAGTAAGACTGGTTATACTATCTCCACTACCACTGACGGTACTAAATTCAAAATCATCAACACCAATAGTTTCCCCAGAAGTCTCATTGATTACTGTATATGAATTTTTATTATCGGTTTTGAAATATGCCTTGTCGGTATATCCAGATGCAGTTCCTCTAAAGGCTTGCGAAGGAAAAATTGCTGGCCCAGATTGGGCGCTAACCGCCTTTGAATACCTTGCATGGAATTCAAAACCAGTTCCCGTAGAAGAAGCCTCAATTGAATTTGCAACTCTAGCCCCACCAACAGGCATCTTGTAAAGCAACCTTGGGACTGTTCCTCCACCAAAGATGCTTGTGTTTGCAATCGTTCCGAGTTTTGAAATATTGGCGTTACCGTCTTTGTTTGCAGGAAGGTTTGGATTGTCGCCTGCGGCTGTTAGGGCTCCAATAGCCGTACCAGAATCATTTACTGTCGAAGCAATAATACATCCATTTCCGGTTGCGGCTGCTCTAATGTCAGCGTTCAGCGAATATTTTTCCCAAGGTCCTGGGAAATCTGTATTACTAGTTGGTTGGTTGAATGGTGAATCTAATGTTAAAGTTGCAGTACCAGTTCCGGGGGTATTAAGCACAGTATCCGGAGCCGATGCAATAACTGTTCGTGTCTGCCCAGCAAAAGCCGGATTTACATGCGACCAAGTAATAGTAAATTTAGAACCAATATACGCATTAGGCCAAACACTCGTATTGGCTGTATCAATATTAACTACAGTAGGACCAGCACCATCTCCGGAGCTTACGCTAACTTCACTAAAGTTTCCTGTGAGAGCAGCCGAACCTTCAAAGTCAGTAATATAAATCGCATGAGTATTGGCCGAAACATATTGTACATCTCTGACTCGAAACTGCCCTACGCGAGTTGATTTATATGCTATTTCCTTTTCTGAAGTACTAGCGCCCGACCAAGCTGTATTGACCTGAAACGTATTACAGGTATGAAGGTCCCAGATAGGAAGATCCCCAACAGACAATGGATTGGGCGGACCTAGTTTTGCCGCAAGGTCTGTGACTAACATAAACGCCCCATGATTTAATGGGGTTGTTACGTCCTTGATGATTGATGTTTTTCTAGCCTTTTGAATATATTCGACCCAAATGCCAGACTGCTCATATTGATGCCCACGAATATAAGCTCTGGCTGAAGTTTTACCCGGCTTAGGTTGAACCGTAACTTTTACAGTATCCGCAGGACCGTCTTCAACCCGACAATCAAAGTCTTCTACAATATAGTTTCCATTTTCGTCAAAGGTTCGTTTGGCCATGGCCTCGCCGAGAATGTTGTACATGGGATTTTGAGCTGATGAATCTGTACCATAGGCTCTTTGGCCATTTTCAATACGCAAAATTTCAACAAAATCTTTAGCTGACCCCGGATTGATTGTTATACCATCAGAACCAGGAGCCTTAGCCAAGTCTAGCGCAATTTTTAGGCGATGGGCCCCAGGAGCATAAGTCGTATATGTTCCCTGAGCATTATCGAATAGAGTACCATCTTCGGCCTCAGTAACAATAGTTTCATTAATTTTAAGACCAATTTTATATGTTGGGCTGTCTGAATACTTGTCTAGAATAATTCGTTGTTTCGGAACATGAGCAAAATAACCACCAGTAGATGTCGTGACAAAATAGACACCTCTTGTAATTCCAGCATAGGAAGCTCGACCAACTTCAGCGCCCGAGCTTGATATTGTGTTGTTTACAACTGCGTTAAAACCACTATTATCGGCTCGATTAATAACAAAATCATTGGCTGTAAACTTATCCCCAGATTCATAATTGAGTAATAGGGTAGCAGGATCTCCATTATCGGTTCGGTTTTCAGCCAAAACAACCTTTGCAACAGGGCGACGGCCATCGGGAGAACTAATTTGACCGTCGTCGTTTGTAATATAATCTCCGGGTCCTCCGAAAGTCGCAGTTCGAGAATCCAATTGAATAGTAATGCCGACTAATGTAGTAGAATCAAATGCAGTTGCAGTATTAACTGTAGCCGAGCCTATGGGGTGTGCCGGATCATTGCTCGTATAGTCGGCCAATTTAATATAATCGCACTTGTTATATGCAATCTGACCATCCAACACACGGGAACCATGTTGAAAAATATGCTTACCATGATATTCAATCTGTTTCTGTAGATTCGTCTGGAGCTGTGTTAGTTCCCGAGCCTGGACTGCATATCCTGGGCGAAACAAGATCCGATAAAATTGTTTATCTTCGTTATAGTCATCCCAATAAGGAGTAGCATTTGTAGTAAGCGGCATGTATTATTTTTTCCTTATCTTTAAAACTCAATAACAATTTTAATATCTTCGGCCTGGTCTTCTGAACGAGTGATTGGAGTCCTATGTTCTATATACAAAATATCTCCGGTATAGGGCTGAAGGTCTGGTTCATAGATGACCTGTGAGTTCTCGTCGAAGGCTAAATTTCCTCCCCCAAGCGGCAAATGTTCTGGAGGCTCACGCGAATCGGCCCATCCATTTGCGGTTACATATTTCTCACCGTCGGTATATGTTTCGCCATCTTTATTTTTCACTAATCCTATTTGTTCATTAAACATAAATGTTCCGCCAGAGCTATTTGCCGTGATATTTGTTATGTTTATTCGGCCGGACGCGGAGGAGGATGTATTATACTCAATAATTCTTCCAGTGGCCCCAGAAGTACGACCTTTAATATCGTCATCTTCGGCAGGAATATAATTGCCAAATTTGCCGAAGTCAGTATTTGCAGTAATCCAAGTAGATTGGTGCAGCGGGCTTGAATTTGCATACCAATTCTTACCACCTGTTGCAGGAGCTAATTCGGTTGCATCATAACCGTCTTTCAAGTATGGATTTCTCACTAGCCCTACAGTTCGATATTGATTTGATATAGGGAAGTTGCGGTCTACTCCTGTAACAGTATTAAGAATACCTGGTCCTGTCAATGTTTTAGCAATAACAACATTAAATGCTCCTAATTCTGTGCCGGGGTCAGACCCGTGGCCACCAGGAGGTGCAATTATTGCCCTAGCCTGTAGACCTATGCCTGTAGGAGATACTCCATGTGATCCTATAACTGATACAGTAGCAGTCGTATAATTATTTCCTGATGTCCATGCATTTATTTGGTTAATTTCACCACTCTGAGTGCAAATTGCATAGGCATTAGCCCCACCAGAACCATCTGTATTTCGGAGGCCATCACCAGTTACTTCAATGATCGGGCCAATTTCATATTTAACACCAGGTTCTCCATCCTCAACAAAATATTCAGGAGCAAGCCCTGGGTCCAATAATACAGCCCTTTGTTGACCAGTAACATTAAAGGGCGAGGTGTCGTAGTCTAATGTCCCAGATGCTACAATCCAACCAACACCCTTTTGATGTGTATTATTTGAGACAAAAATAGCAGAACCCTTATAGTCATCTTGACCTATTAATAAACCATCAGCAGGAGCTAATGAAAAGAAATCGGTGGTAGATACGGGGGTACCCAGGCCACCGGAGGTAAGTGTTTGCCCCGTAGTTTGGACAATTCTATTTTCAAGAGCAACTCCTCCAGAATGTTTTGTAAATCCTGATCCACCACTGGATATAAAATAGGTTTCAATTGTTCCAGTATTTGCATTCTTTTGAACAAATGCTTGGTCGGCAAACCCGCCAGGAGGATTAGTAAGCTGTGTTCCTATGCCTCCCCCCTCACCAGACCCGGGAATTGCATTCAGCGTGAGAATTGGAATATAATTTGTAGTCAACCATTTCACATATTGATCGGTAGAAACAGTACACATATATTTCCAACGATATCCATCTGATGTTACGAAAGGTAAATGTTTTGCAACATCTGAATATCCCTCCTTAGGATTTACTGTGGATATGGCCGCTTCATTATTATCAAGGCATTTAAAGACTCGATTTGAAGTTGTCTCGTATACATAATACTTAGAAGTAGCTTTCGTGATTTGAGGGTCTTGGTCGTCATATTGGTCATATATCTCCCCCGAAGTCCAATCATATCGTTTTGCGGCAAATGATATATCTGTATTGGCAATCACCCTATCTAGCGCGATCATGTCTCGCCAAGGTATGAATTCATTTCCTTGGACATCACCATCAGGAGGTGGAGCCAGTGAATCACTATAACCAGCATGGGTTTTATCCCACGATAAAATCTTTCCTATAAACAAGTAGACATAAGATTGCCCGACAACAGTATCACGCCCACCATTTTCCGGTTCTTCAAAAGAATCGACAAAGGCTTTTGCGTTGACTATTCTGAAATTTGATGTCACAAGTGCTGGCATTTATATTTCTCCGGTTATTTTGTATATAATAATACACAATAACGATTACTATTTATGTTTACTTTCCTACTATTTAGTCGTTCACTATATCTTTTCTGGGCGCAATACGACTTTACCTGGCCCTATCCCTCTGAACTTATTGAGACCTCCGGTGAAGTCTACTTCATACTTTGTGTTGGCGGCTGGGTTCTCGTCCATAATTGTCATGGCCAACTGCCCGCCTTCGTCTGATACGAACGAACCATTGGCGTTTGGATAGATGGCAATGAGGCGTCTTCCGTTTTCTTCAAGAGTGTCGCTATTGTAAGACGGACCATCATGCATCGTAATATATACACCTTCGCTGAAATTATTTGCGCCAGTAGAAGGATTCCCTGGGTCTCCACCAGTAAAGGCACTATTAGCTGTTTTGGCCCCAAGGACGAAACTATCAATGCTGGCTGTTATCTGACCATAACCGAAATTAATATTTGATGTATACATGGCTGTATTAACGACAACTTGAAGTGTCGAGAATTCTGTGTTGGATTGATTATACAATGGAAGCAACTCTGTATTCGATCCACGAGAATAACAGAATAGATTCGCCATGCCACCAAAGTAAATTCGATTTCGACTATCGACTTGTAATTGTTGATAATTGTTTTGATAATAGAGGTAACTATTTTGATCCGATGGGCCTATTCCGTGACGAGTAAACCCGAGATAACCATAATAAATTGAACTACTGCCACCATGATAGTTTAAGGTGTCGCGGAAATAATTATCAGGGAATAATTGTTCGATTTCTGTGTCGCCCATCTGATAACTATATCCTTTGGGCTTGATTCGATACATGGTATTTGCGCTCATGTAATATAAATTAGGAGGTTCTTCGTGGTCTAATACCATGCCTGCACATGATTGCGACATTCCAACATTACTAGTTTGAGTGACATAATCGGTCACGGGCCACGCAGTCAATCCTGATGTATTTGCAAAGACAGGATAGACATTCTTGGTATAGTGTTCTCCTGTTTCAATATTTTGTTCTGTCACAACATGATAGCAATAGACAGAATTTGCACCTCTATTGGTTGGATCATATCCAGTATCACAGGCCACGAACAATGAATCTTTCGGACCAGAAATAATATTTGTCGGTCTCCAATTACCAAGCACATCATTGTTTGCATCGAGCGTTGTCGGATTTGCAAGCTCGAATACTCGACGACCACGTACTTGCCCCACAATATCGTGCGAAAGTCTTGTCACCCCATTTGCATATGAAGTATTTGCAGCAGGAAGAATCTTGATAATATTTTGCGAACCACTACCCACAACATAGAGTGACCCTAGATCATCGGTAGAGAAATCAACAAAAGAACCAGATCCTCCTCCAATTTCCGAAGCTGCCCATTCAGATTCGCTACGACCATATAAATCATTACCCCCAACCATCACACCAATACCGTCTGTTCCTCCTGTGTTTCCCCACAGAATTTGTTCAGCCGAGTAAGTGTTGGACCTTCCTCTTACAACAGGAGATGTGCTACCAACAGACCTTAGATTGTGTGGGTCTGCTGATTCAGACATATCAGTCTGAACATTGGCTGTAGGTGTCAATCGGAATAACATCAAGGGTTTGCTATCGGTACTCGAACCAAATCTTGGATAACCTCCCGTATGGTCTTCATATACATAACCAACATATAGATTGTCATGGACATCTGTGTCAAGAATAACTGGACCACTAAACTGTCCATTACCCGTGGGCGTTCCTCCTCCGATATAATCTCCAAGAGCAGGAGAACCAGGAGCAGTTCTCAAAAACTTTTCTGAGTCAATAACTTCGGTGACAATCCAATCGAGATTATTTGCGGTATTTGCAGAGACTCGAAAAATTGCTCCGTTTGCATCAGATATTTGGTCGATCATTCCCGCATTAATAATACTCTTATCCGAATGCACATAGAGAACAGGCGCACCGCGAGTAATTTCGCTCGGGGTTGTTGCAGCGGGAGCCACAGTTACAGAAAAATCACCAATGGTCTGATTACTAAAGTCAGTTGATTCTGAAGCTCGAATTCTATAGGGAATACCACCTGTTCCAGTTCCTGTATCGTTCAGACTAACGCCGGCCATATTGATCTCTGATGTCCAAGTATTTGCATATCCAACAGGAATCGCATACGAACCCCGTTGCCATAGTGCTCCATCGTCTACTTGAATCCATGCAATTTCAAACTTTTCGCCCACAGGTTTGTTGTCTGGTTCATAACATAACTGAAATGACATGGCTCCAATTCGGCGACCAGTACCACCATCTTGAGGAGAGGCTCCTGTGGTAGGATTAGCATCCTTCCACATGTTCTTACCGCCGTTATCGGGGAATATAAAATTATCAATCGTGGTGGGTTCAGTCTGCCCCAATTCCCACATATCCCATTCTAGAATATGCCATGGGCTCTTTGTACCAGGCAATACATCTGCCGAATTGATGAGTGTAGAAGGCTGAGCTGTGTTGGCCGAAGCATAAAACAATTTTCGCGCATCCAAGTCCATCCGAGGAGGATCGGGCATATCCGGAACACTCATCCCAGCATTCCATTGCGTAGGAGTCAATCCTAATGTTGGTCTCCAATGAGAACCGCCTGAGCCGGACGATGGATTTGTTGTTGGTTGACAAACACCCAACCATGAATCCGCTCCATATCCTCCGGGACCAATGCGACGAATTTTCATTCTCACATACCGATGGGCCCTTCCATCAATATCCAAAGGAGCAGTAACACCATAAATGTTAAAAGATTCAGATACAGTCCCATATGTCGTAGAAGCCTTTTCCCAACCATATTGACCGCGGCCGGCCTGGTCCGGAGTCTGATGCGCCGGCGCGATGAGCGAATGTGCATATAAAGCTCCAACATTTTCATTCTCGAAAGGAGACACCAACAAAGTTCGCCATCCCTCAATATTCCAAATTAACGAATCGTTGGTTACTGTTGTATATGCATTAGATGTTGCATAAGGAGCATACCCTAAAGCCTGGTCTTCATACGGCCAAATCGTATCATGAGGAGTATAATAGTGCGAATTTGCATATGGGCTTGTCAGAGGAGACTGGTCCCATGCAATCCATCCAGGCGACCCGGGAGTATTTTTTCCAGCCCCATGCGGTGTCACACCATGGGCTGCATCAAGGTCAAAGTCAGCTTCACCTACAATGTCCAGTCCAAATTGAGTATGATAACCCACACCTCGGCCAGAAATAGGAACATCTGCATATTCAGAAAGAAGAGTTGATTCTGCTCCCATATAATATGTTCTGAACAGGTCAACAATGTCTCCCAGCAAGGTGTCGTCAAATGCCCTCATGGCGGCAGACACAAAAGTTTGGATCTCAACCTGCCCAAACATAATAAGCCCAGCAGGATGAACCAACTTCTTTACCAGTTCTTTGTAGGTTCCAATCGAAAACCCAGACTTGATTACATATGAATAAATTTGATAAAACCTATCATCCTGAATAAACTTTGGGCGCCATCTCGTTGCAGGTGAAGTTCCTATCTTGCCTGAGTCATCTAGATATTCACCAGCCTGTTTGAATTCTGTACCAATTTCTGCGGTGAGTGTTGCATCTCTTTGCTGTTCGATTTTGATGTAGTCGATGAGTGTTATGTCGTCTTGACCTAAAGAATTAATAAACATGACTGGTCGGATAAATGTTGTATTTCCTGTGCCTTGTTGTGTCGCGGCTGCTTCAGATCCAAATAATCGTACAGGATTGGCCCACTTAAATTCCTGCTTAGGAGTTCCAAGACCAGCACTAGACTGTTCAATATTTCCACCATGCCCGTTCGAGGCGGGGAGGAGGGGGGAGTAAGCCGTTGTTGAATGTGTTCCTAGATGAGTTGTATTACCGCCATAGACAGCCTTATAAGTGGTCCAGTTTGAAGTCAGAGAACCAGATTCGGCAGGGTCACCACCAGGCGATTGCACAATTGAATATAATTTATCCCAACTAGGTTCACCAAGGGTGCCAATCAAATCTATTCCAGTATTAGAGAATCCAATTATACCAATACTAGTATTTGAAGCCGTGGATGCACTTCCATCTTTAGCATTTGCGCTCATCTTATAACGAATAGTTGGGTCGAATGGAATATTTTTATTAGTAATAATATGAAGACCATCATCGAGCGTCGTCGTATCTCCATCTCCAACCCTCAAATATTTTCCGACATTTCCAAGAGTGGTAGGAAAAGTAACCTCGACAGGGTTGGTATCAGAATAAAAATTAGTTCCTTGATTGAGTGCCTTCCAGTCTCCGCTCAATGTCTTGTCGAATCGACCCCCAGGATTATAGAACAAATGTTCAATTTGATTCCACGAAAGAGCCTTGTCATAATATCGAGCCTCGTCAAATCCACCATGGACCTTTTGATCTCCCTCGGTGACAAACATGTCTCCATTTGCGCTCTCGGACTTCTCGCCGAGTTTGACTGCGCGCCCTTGTGCAGGAATTCCAGTTCCTAACAACAAGGCTCCAGTTTCAGTGCCCTGATTAGGAAAGGCATAAGGGCTTGGTTCGTATACCCCGTCCTCCGTAACCTCTTCTAACATGAAACCGTCTAGATAAAGATCCTGAGAATCACTACCAACCAAAAACTGAAAGGCTAGAGCATCAATTTCATTGCCTGGCGGCTCGGGTGTTTGTCCAACCGCAACATATTGAATATCAAATGCATCATCTTCTTCCAAATCTCGAAATATTTGAAATTCGATGCCGGTTATCGTTCTTTCGCGCCAAGTAGGAATTTTATGCATACGCCAATATTCAATAGCCCATACACCATCGTTTCCGGTACCGGATCGCAACCATGCCCTAGCTGTTTGATCGCCGCCATCTCCTCCCATGGTTTCGTCTAATGTAGTCGTCCACCGTAATAGCGAGGTTGATTCAAAATTAGACACAAGCTGTGGGATAGTGGGGATACCTTCACCAAGGCCGTTTGTTATACCCTTATTCCAACAAACAAGAGTTTCAGTCCTCACTAGTTTAGAAGTATCTAGTGTACCACTAAACTCTGTATTTGCCCTCCATCTCAATTTGAAATCATTAATCAGCTTACCACTAAATGGATTGTCTCCGGCTGGAATGGCTGCACCGACTCCCTCGCCTTGAAGATTAAAATTGGCTTGAAGTTTTCGGTGCCTTGGGTCCGCTTCACCACCAGCACCAATAATAGTATATAATACAGGGCCATCCTCGGTCGCGGCCTTATATGTTGTAGTCATATTCGACCCAATGGGATCCCAATTAGAATCGTCGGTCAGAGCGGGGTTGTCCCAGTAATCATCAATAACTCTGAGAGCGGTGGTAGTGCTACCCCAGTTCGTATAACCATAATATGTATTTGAATGTCTCAGGTCAAAAAATTGATGTTTTCTAAACCACGTACCGGCAACAGCAACATTTGCGGCCGAGCCGCCGGCGTGGCTTAGCTGTTCAAGTCCAATATTATCACCAATATGGGGAGGAAAGGTACTCCCCGGCGCATTCCCGCCTGTATTATACTGAGGTATTGTGTTATAACCTAAGTCAAAATCACTGGCATACCATGCATTAGTTTTCCAAATTCCACTTAACCAATTATTTGCTGTGCCATCGTCGTTGAAACGCTTGTATAAAGTCAATGTTCCACTATCATAATCGGATGTTGGTGCTTTTCCTGTAGAAGCACTAACGGGCCCGATCCCTGTTCCCTTAACCACAGATGATTTCACATAATAAGAAAAAATCCATCTCTTTCCTTTTGGAATTTCCATTAAATAGGGAGACACTCCATCATTAGGAGTGCCTAAAGGATCATCAATCTCGCGGAGCTTGTTATTTTGTGCTCCCGTGGTGGACCCTCCCATAAGATAAGTCCATATATAATTTGGCATTTTTCCATCGGGAGCCGTCGTTGTTGTCGCGACATTAGAATTATATGTTCGGAAGGCATTTCCGGTGACATAACTATTTGCCCCAGGAGTATCACGAATAACCTCTGCCCTTGCGGTGTTTCCTGTACCAGCGGTTGCTGATTGCAGCTCATCATTAATAGCAGCAATCGACGACCCAGTGTGCCATTGCGGGTCGCCGGTCTGCGGGCGTGCCTGCACATGCATTGCGTGTGTGGTCAGGCGAGGTTCATTGCCGCCCGAGATGGGACCATGAGTATATGCCGAACTCGGGGCCTGGCCGGTCAGTCCCATAGGAACAATATTTGGGCTGCTTAGTGTACCTGGACTAAAGCGTGAATCCAATGTAAATCCATTGGCCAAAAGCAATCCATCTGTTGTATTGAAAATATATACATTGGCTACAAGATTAGTATAGTCAATCGTGAGCGTGAACATGTTCCATGTGTCAGCCCTTACAGTACCGCCGCCTTCAGGGAAGTGCAAGCCCGAAGAACCACCCCGTATGCGAATAGGCTGAACGTAAAGTTTCTTATTGACGATGCCAGTCCAGTTAATTACATTAACACTTGCCCATTTTGCACTAGCGGATGGAATGTAAGTAAAATCGTTAGTTGTCCATGTAGTTAGTACCGGACCATTAGTGATATTATTAAAATTACCACCGGACACGCCAGAAGTGGTCGTAGACGTAGACACCTGCACGTCAGGTCCATGCGGCAGACCTTCCGCGCCGTTTAATGAAATATAAAACTTATCGGCTGGCAGGTCACCATTATATTCATAAATTCTAACATAATACCCAGTGCCTGCATCTGAACCACTAACCTTTTTAGTTATGCTAAAGGTTCTTTCTATGCCATCCTCAACATTAAAGGCTTTCCATGCAGCGCCAAAGCTCTGGTCATGACCAAGGCTTCCGTCAATAGTAATCACGGTCATCTCATCTACGGTTTCGGTATAAACATCACTTTCATCATCATTGGAATAACATACCTGTGCATCCAACCCAGTATCAGCGCCAGGATAATAGCCTGCGCTATTTGCGAGCTTTTGATAGTAGCCGACATGATTACCATTGTCAAATTTTGCATTAGGGAATGAAAATAGGGTGTCTATATAATCGCCTGTCGTTACAGCCGACGATGTATAGGCATTCATAGACCAACTCCAATGGCCGACTGTATCTCTTGACACAATCATTTCAGACCCACTACCTATTTGATCGGTCATTGTTCCCGTAGACTTTTCTGAAGGATTGAACCAGAAGGACCATGTCTGAGTATTTGCACTACTAATATCATCATGGGGCATCAGAACCAGGCCACCCTCGGCGAGCGTTCCAATTGAAGTGCTACCAGCCCCGAAAATTCCTGCATTTGCAAAGGCAGTTTCAAACCTGGGATTGATAGTTGGCCTAAATTCGTCATAATCTTGCAGAGAAAACCCGTCATATAATACAGTATTTCCGACGCTTCGAGTGTGCAACCCGGCCGATGAAGAACCAACATTTAATATTACAGAATCTATTTCATTGGCTTTAAGATCGTTGCCGGTAACCGTTAGACCCCCATGACTATATTGCGAATTTATGGTGCCTATACCATCGCCGGTGATCCTATGATTGTTGTTGGGTTGGTCAGTCAATGTAAAATCAAGAATCATCTCAAATCGTTCCCATTGACGTGGGGCAGAAAAAATAGTTGTGTGCTTATAAAAAGCAACATTTGCCTGTAGGTCTTCCATATTTCTTACGAAAACCCAAGATTGAACATCTTCTGGGACTATGTTAGAGTCTGAATATGCATAATAAGAAAAAATCCATTTTTTTCCTTTCGGTATTTCGGCTACCCATGAACCATTCCACACCCCCTCGGCATCATCTCTAAATTCATAACTACCTATAACAGGTAGAGCGTTTGCAAACGTCATATAACTTGCGCCGCCGACGGTAATCTTATACTCTAAACTAGAAGTTCCAACATAACTAAAAGAGGTATTAATGCTCGCCTCCGGAGTGGAGCCGTACTGGGCAATTGGATATAGGTCCGGGGTGTCCTCGGTAAGACTACTATGAGGTCCGATTACATATAAACTCTCTGGTTTCTTGCTAAAGTCTTGATATCCATCTGTAATTAGATTAGGTGTCGTCCCCCGCCACGATGCAACTCTCGCATGATGCCCCTGGCCACTTTCGTCACGGACAATAGGTTGAAAACCAGTCCATCCAGTTGAAAGATATGTATTTGCTCCTGTTCGATCTGGAACAGCCATGGCATTTGTATATGTGTGATTAACATAACTTAGCTGGACATCACTCAATGTGTCATAATTCGGGTTTGCAACAAATGTAATGTCGCCTACACGAGGACCCTTAAATGTATTGTTAGCCACAGGATCATTACTATCATTGGCTGTTGCATCGGCTGTGCTAATCGTCGCATCTTTGTGATAATAGGAATTCATCTTCCAGTATCCCTTGAGCCCTTCGTCTACTCCCGGGATAGTAACAAAATTCATAATACTGTTGGCAGTCACATCAGCAGGATTTAAAACTCCTCTAAATTCAGTATATGCCAAATCGTCATAAGGATGATTTGTAGAAGGACCCACATTTGAACTTGCGCCTCGGTTATCCGATTCGGTAAAGAATGAATTGGCGCCTGTATACTGAGAGAAATCATTATAGAAAATTGTCTCTAGTGGCCCAGCCGCAAATCGCGCGGCTCCTGCATCTGCATTATGAGGGGCTGTCATATCCAAAATGGGGACACTAGTATAACTATAACCAGGGTCAACGATTTTCATGGAAGTAATTCCACCAGAGGTCGCATTTGTTGTTAATACTTCTGCAACCGCGCCTTTGGCATCGTCATTGGTAGAATTAACAACAACTCGGTCACCAACATGATAGTTAGAACCCGAATCTATGATTTTAACATTATTGACTAAACCAAGAACTTCTGCTCTGACTGTCGTTCCATCACCAACATTGTCGGTGTTAATAAATTCTCCTGCAACAAAAGTTCCTAGTTTATTGCTTAATTCCAACTCAACAAACCTAACCCCTACATAAAGAATCTCTAGTGCCTTTTCAACGACCGCGGTAGCCAGTGATACTCCACCTTTAATTTTTCGCCCAACAAAGTCAGATGATATGCCGGTCACTGGAAGGTTAACACGAATAACTACAACATTTTTCCAGTTGGCATCACTAGCCCGAAGCATATCTGTTTCCGGAAGATAGATAGAACTATCTTCACCATATAACAATCGAAACAAAAACTTGAACGAATTTTCAGTACCACGAGCCTTGTAAAAGTCTCGAATATTTTTTAAAACCTTACGAGTATCGGCATCTCTATGTAATGTCAAAGGAAGATTTACGGCAAATTCATTTTTGATATATTGAACATAATCGTCCAAAGTTTCATCAATATCTTTTGTGCCCAATAAATCTAATGATGCTCGCGTAGAACCAGCCTTGAGACTTTCTGTCTTATTTACAGGAAAAAACTTAACTCCACTCTTTACTCCAACAATCTCAACATCTTTTATGAAAGTTTTACTTGTTCCCCCAAATGATGTAATAATCGCAGTTTGGGCTGTTGCATCTCCAGACCATGCAAAAACTTTTGCAGATGCAGTTACTTCAGTAGAATCATCTGAATTAGCCTTTTGTTGAATCGTTTCACCAATTTGAAATTGGCCACCATAAGGATTGTTATTAGGCTTATATATTGTGGGAAAGGGATTAATTACGACCAGAGGAAGTGTAGTGGGCGGAGATTCAGATTCCAAAAATTCATAATAGGATTTCAAAAACTGGACAAAATTATCATGATCTTCTCTAATAAAATCAGGAATCTGTTCTTCGAGGATCGCAGAAATTTTGTTGTTTTTTATAGCCATTTTTTAATAGATACTCGATGCCCTTGTAACACCGACCGTTCCACTTATCACAGAAGAATCATCTGACATACTAACTGATAAATCAGAATCTCTAATTGTGAGTAATTGATTATAATTTGGAACAATATCATTATTATTAGGTTTGACTGTAATAGACAATGTTCCACCATTTGACACATTTATCGGTACAAATCCAGTAAGGACTATTTTCCCCGTAGTATAATCAATGGTTCCTGCATCAGAAGAAACAACCAATTGCCCCGAAACTATTTGCACTACCCCATCTACATCTGTCAAAGTACAATTGGTGTGCCCTGTATAGGTAAACTGGCTACTACTCAATGTTCCCTGATGCCCCGCATGAGGATGATATAATGGATTAGCAAACTTGATAGTATAATTTGTTGATACGCCAAGAGTAGGAACAATCTCTGCACGCAACTTGACACTAATTTCGTTATTTACAACACCAGCATTGTAGTTATCAACGGCAGATACTAGTTTAGAATATCTAAAGTAGGTTTCAAATTTTTCTAGATTATTCTGCCCCCATTCTACAATTTCATTTCTAACACCCGCCATTAGCGTGGCATCGGTCAATGGAGTCAATCGACTATCCCACTTGACAGAAGCATTGATAACCAAAAAGATATACTCTGGATCAACAAGAACCGGCTCTACTGTAATAATATTTCGACTCTTTAGGATATTCGTTTTAATGTTTTCTTTTTCAGTATTCGATAAAATATATCCCTTAACAGGCTTTATAGAAAGATATACTTTACCATATTCTGGCGGATCATTTTCCTCTCCACCCCAACACCGAACAGCGTCCAGCTGAGGATAGTCAGATAATACCTTTACCACATAATCATCTGTCGTGACTGCTCGATTTTGCGATTCATAATTTCTAGGAGCTAAATATTTAATCGAGTTCAAATCTTCTTGAGGCGCGCCTGCGGCTGCTTTTTCGACCAACAATACTGTCGGAGCATACGTTGTCGTCGAACTATTAACCCCATAAAACGGCGACTTAATAGGATCTGCTTTGAATATGGTTGCGCCATTACCCGCATCACCCTCAGAAACAACATAGGTAATGTCAATGATATTTCCGTTTACAGGACTGGCTCCAATGTTTCCATCACCAAAATAAATTTCATACTTGCTGTTTAGGGTCTCTTGGACAAAAAATACTTTACTATCTGAAGTAATTGCAGCATAATCATTAGAAAGAGTATAGATTTCTCCAGCCGATCCTGATAATGTATCGGTAACCAAAACAGTAATCGTCGAAGTATCTACCCCTTCATTGGGTATGATAAACTGTTGATTTTTTATCTGTTCGTTATATGCATATTGAATAGACGAATATACACCTTGAGTAATTTCTATATCTGATACAGTATAGGGAACAACACCTGATGATTGAGTAGAAGAAATTAAAAATCCGCCGTCAGTGTTTGGCGTAGGAGTAGCTGTATGTGAACCTGTTGATACAAACCCATAGGTCTTGTTATTCAGTTCAGTCAAAAATACAGAACCTTTAGGAATTGCAACAGTTGATCCTAATCTCGTTATATCACTACCAGGTCCTCCCAGGTCATTTGGATTAAATGTAATGTCCACTTTGGCCTTTGCGCCTATGACAGACCTGGGGGTATAGCCCAATTGCTTGGCCAACGAAACGGCCGAGGAACGCAAGGTGGTCGAGTCCAAAAACATCTCATTGGCAATCATGTTTGTATAGAAGGCATTATAGTGTGTATTATATGAAAGCAAATCTAGAAGAACAGCCATTCCAGAACCTTCAAAATCATAATCCACGAATTGGGTCTGTGATTTTAAATAATCTTTCAGACTATTCTTGATTAAATCAAAATCAAGTTCGGTAACTTTAAGTTTACTTGTTGTATGGCTTGACATTTATCTAATTCTCTCTAGGAAAAAGGTGACTTGTCTTGGTACAGCTTCGTTGACAATAAAAAAATTAATAGTAACATTATATGCATTTTCGTCAGGTACGGCAATGACCCTAATAGAAGTTAGATCCACTCGGGGCTCAAAATTATTCACAACCTCTTCGATTGACTTTTGAATCGTAATGGCCGTCGAAGGCATGATGTTTTCAAACAACGAATTTTTAATCTTGCATCCTATTTCGGGATGAAATGGGCGCTCATAATGGCTCGTAAATATCAAGTTTTTTAACGACCGGATAACAGCAGCATCGGACACAAGAGTATTCAATTGCTTGGTGTTTGGATGAATGTCAAAATCTAAATCCAAATCAGAAAATACTTTATTTTTTGTAGCTAATAATGCCATATTTCTCTCTATTAGTGAAGGCCTTCACCCTATTTATATGAATTTTCCTTATGAAGTGTTGGCTATTGCATTTTGAATTGCAGTAGATGTTCCTCCAGGAAGCGTTGTTCTGGACATAAGATCAATTAACTGAAGGGCTTGGGCTCTCTGTTGTAACCAATCTTTGGCCTCATATAAGAACGTATTGGCCCGAGTTACACCCAGAAGAGGTTCATAATCTCCGGCCGCAGGAGAATCTGTCATAAAGCTCCGAACCATATAGGTATAATTATTGACTCGATTAAGAAACTGTAGGTAGACTTCTTGTGGTGTCATGTTTTCTGCTGGGTGTACGCCATCTACCTTGTCAATTTCTAAACCAGCAGGTCGGTCAGCAAGGATGCCAGCTGGATTAATTTCGGCAGTACCATTTGCAGTATACAACCACATGGCCATACTATTAACGGTCGGAGCAATAGCAAAACCCAATCTGCAATCTGTGGTTGAAGATTGGTCATTGGCCGCAAATGGAGAATTATTACTTATGAGCAAAACACTTGCAGAATTAATAGATGCGTATATAATTGACTGGGCATTATGGGTGGTGTTGGCCGCATCATA
>Ga0310120_10000290_pt1 | contig 41216 bp, 33 predicted proteins | sample CB27_AW_983_MG_FD_203506 | JGI IMG/M metagenome (GOLD analysis project Ga0310120, IMG submission 203506) | Marine microbial communities from Western Arctic Ocean, Canada - CB27_AW_983 | ecosystem: Environmental > Aquatic > Marine > Oceanic | place: Canada: Western Arctic Ocean | collected...
CTGAGGTAGCGGCGGTCGAGACGGCGGAGGCGACCGAGGTGGCAGCGGTCGAGACGGCGGCGGCGACTGAGGTAGCGGCGGTCGAGACGGCGGCGGCGACTGAGGTAGCAGCGGTCGAGACGGCGGTTGTGGGTGACGAATTAAGTGACGAGGTTGTTGCTGTCGGTCCGGTCGATATTATTGTCATCGCGGACCTTGATTTTGTTGGCGAGCAATTTTTTGCTATTCGTGAGCAAGCACCCGGCGGATTGAATTTCGATAACGTCACTTTTTTCTTGAATGCAATGGACACACTGGTAGGCGATGATTTATTCATCGAGCTCCGTAGTAGGCGGGCACGTCACCGAACTCTTGAGCGGGTCGAAGCTCAGACGGCGGAATTCGTCGAACAGCGGACACGCGATGAGCAATCAGCGGAAGCAGAGGCTGACGAGGCTCTTACAGAGGCACAAAATAGACTGAACGAACGAGTGTCAGAATTACAGACCCGTTCAGACATTGACGCACAGACCAAGCAGATCATGGTGCGGAATCTTGAAGAAGTCGAGAATCGTCGACTTGAGGTGCTTTCGACAAACATCACCACTGAGAAAGACGTAAAGATTCAAGCCAGTCGAGAGAACATGGAATCGCAAATTCGCCAAATCCAAACTTCAATCAAAGCGGTCGCTGTTTTGTTGCCACCACTTCCGGTAATGGCACTAGGGGCGTGGGTCTTCGTGCAACGCAGGCGTCGCGAGCGAGAGGGAGCGGCGGCGGCCCATCGACTTAGAGGATGACATGAGTGAACTCAATAGAACATTAAGTATGGGTGGTTTGGCAGTGGTACTAGCTGTCGTGGCTCTGGTTAGTGTGCCTGGACGTTCGGCGCCAGACGCATTTTTTGACATTGGAGAACGATTCTTTCCTGACTTCACGGAGCCAGAAGCGGCGGCGACGCTTGAAGTTGTGGAGTTCGATGAGGCAACTGCCGCGGCGATCCCGTTTCAGGTAACTAATCAAAACGGATTGTGGACGATTCCGTCTCACCACAGCTACCCGGCCGACGGGAGTGAGCGTCTGTCGAATATTGCTGCTGACATCATCAGTATCGTCAAAGAGGATTTTCGGACCGACAACGTAGCTGACCATGAAGCATTAGGAGTGATTGATCCCACCGATCTTTCGGCTACTAGTTTGATTGGGCGGGGAACGCGTGTGACGGTCAAAGATTCGAATGATGAAGCCTTAGCAGATTTAATCGTGGGTCGTTCCATCGAAGGGCGCCAGGGCTTACGTTTTGTCCGCGTTCCAGACCAGAAACGGGTCTATGCAGCACGATTTGAGGCAGACGTTAGTACCGCATTTGAGGATTGGATTGAACAGAACCTGCTAGAAGTTGAGCGGGACCAAATTGATCACATCGTTCTCAACGAGTATGAGGTAGATGAAGAGACACGTCGTGCGAGTGAACCTCAAGAGTTCACACTTGAGAAGCTGAACGATACAACTTGGGATGGAACTGGCGTGCCAGATGACAAGGAAGTCAATTTTGTGGAAGTCAATCGTCTTGTTGGCGCGATCATTGGAATGAAAATAGCTGGTGTCCGTCCAAAACCTGAAGGGGTCAGTGGAAATCTTCGCGACGCGGCGATGGCCGGGCGCATTAGTCAGCAGGATATCATCGACTTGATTAACAAGGGGTTTTATCCTTCTGAGGATGGTGGCCTGCTCTCTAATGAAGGGGAACTTCTGGTCAGGACGACCGAGGGTATTCTCTATACGCTTCGATTCGGCGAGATCGTTTACGGACGTGGTGAGGCGGTAATGCTCGGAGACGATACAAGTGATGATGTCGACAGTGGTCCGGGCGAGAATCGGTATGTCTTTATCACAGCCGAATTTGATCAAGCGGCGTTATTGCCCGAACCACCTGAATCGGATGTTGATGCGCGAACTTCATGGCAGCGGCGCGTTCGTGAAGGCGAAGAGAAAGCTGAACGGCTTTCCACAAGGTTTGCGAGTTGGTACTATGTTGTTTCTTCGGACAGCTACGACCGAATCCACCTTCCACGTGACCATTTCCTTAAGGATAAAGAAGAAAACGCGTCCTAGGAGTCTCTGTTCGAGTTCGTGCTAGTTGTTTGCGTGACGGGCACTTTTTCATCGTCAGTACGATGTTCAGAAGAACTTAGATCTGCTGTCGCAAGCTCAGGCGCGTCGACGGGCTCAAAGTCGTGAGCCGCCGCGACGCGTGCAATGGCGAGTCGAATGGCTGGCACAATGCGGGACAGTCGACGGATCCCGCTAACAAACATTGCGGCGCCCAGTGTTCCAGAAGCGATTGTTCCAATCAAAGAACCAATGGCGGCGGACAATCCAGTTCCACAAACGAGTAGAAGCCCAAGAGCAAAAGTCATCGTGCCTTCGACGCTTAACTGCATCTTAATACGCAAAAGACTTTTTCCATGGGAATGTTCCTCGATGAGCGTCAAAAGGTCGACTCGTTCCCACTGGCCCAAATGGATTCTGAGGTCGAAACGGTCTTGCCAACCATCGTCGACTTCTATGCCACGTCCGACTCCAGCGCCCCGGAGGTCGTTGATGATGTCAGTGAGGAGTCCCACACGATCGACCCATCGTTTACCCCAGTAACGATCATCTATCTGACGTCCAAAGGCCAACCGAAATGACCGACGGTAATCCCGCGTTCTGAGATTGGCGTAACTTGCACGATTCTTTGGCCATTGTTGTCGTCCTGGGGGCGACAACGATCCCCAAAATCGACCGACTGCTCGGGCGATCGGCTGAATGAAGTGAAGCGCTGCGATAGTGGTGAAATAAACGGCTCGACTCGACCTGCGAGGAAACCAGCCGATGGCTGGTAAAGATGAAATATCGAACCGCATCGCGCGCCTAAGACAGCTTGCGACCGTTGTCATTAGGCCAACAGACCCAACGGTAAGGACGACCACTCCCGTTTGAGTGAAGCCGGAGATGAAAGCGGTTAATGCGCTTCCGATAAGAAGTAACGAGAGTGTTTTCCACGTGGCTCGGTGTGGCAAATACGCGATTCCGCCCGTGTCTGCATGGTAGACGGAAGGAAACGCCGCAGTTCCCCAGGGTCCCGTATTTAGTCGTCTATCAGAATACGGTTTCGCCCACGGAAGTGGGCTATAGATACGGCCATGCCAACGTGCTTGACCGTCAACGAACTTCTCGGGATGAATCATGGTGAGCCAGGATTCACTGAAGCCGTAGCCGAATTGTTGTTTCCAATAGGCCTTTACTGAAGACCGGTGGTGGTGCCAAACGAGCGCCGCCGGTGAGAATCCGATTTTCTCCCCGGAGGCTTGAAATCTCCAGCAGACGTCAATATCGTCAGCAGCACGGTCGAAAATCGGATTGAATCCCCCTAACTCGAGGAGGGAGTCCCGTCGGAATGCCATGTTGCAACCCGGCACGTGCTCAGCGACTACATCGTCAAGCATGACGTGAGTTGGGGCTCCCGGAGAACGAGCTACGCATTGAGCCAACCAGGAATCATCAGGAGGGACAATGTTTGGTCCGCCGGCGCCCACAACAGTTTGGTCGAGGAACGGTTGAATCAAATAGGTGAGCCATTGCGAGTGGACTCGGACGTCGGCGTCGGTGTAAGCGACGATTTCACCGGTCGCATGCGCTAGCGCCACATTTCGTGCAACGGATAGTCCTCCGGATGTGGTGTCAATGACGTGAACTCCTTGGTGACTGTTCGCAATCGACGAGGTAGTGTCGGTTGACCCATCGTTAACAACGATAATTTCAAACGAGGGATAATCTAAAGCCTCAAGCGAGCAAAGACAGTCATCGAGTGTGAACGCTGCGTTGTACGCGCAAACCAAAACAGAGACCTTAGGCCAACTAGTTCGGTGGGTTGATGAAAAGGGCGCCGCGTTAAATTCTCGTGCGACGCTTGTTAATGCCGGTTTTGGTTGCCGTGCTTTGTCAACGAGTCCAAAGGCCCAGTCGTCGACAAACTCACCATCCCGCCACCATTCGTCGGTCCAACTGAAGGCGACAGCTCCGCAGACCCCGCCAGCAAAAGCAGTACGAATCTGCATTGACGCTAATGTGGCTTGGTGCGCTTGGCCCTCGCGAATAGAGTCGGCTCCTACTTCTGTCAACAACAATGGGCGGCTACCAGCGATGTGATGCAGCTGGCCAACATAGCTACGCAAGTCGTGCTCGTTGTGTAGAAAGACGTTGAACGCACAAACATCAAACCAGGGCAGCTCAAGAAAATGAGTGGGTGGATAGTTGACATAGGTGAGCAAGGTATCGGGCGAGTAGGATTTTGCGTCGTCGTAGAGCTCGCGCAGAAATTTTTCGATTCGCTGGTAGCGGTGCCATCGAACTACATTTGGAGGAATTTCGTTGCCGATAGCGCATAAGAGAACCGTTGGATGGCTTGCGACTCGGCGAACCTGTTCTGTGATGCTACGACGAATGTTCCGGATGAGTTGTCGGTCGTCAAGAAAGGCGACGTGCTGGGTCCACGGGACTCCGACGATCATTTTTAACTGCTGGCGAGCCGCTTCGTCAAGTACTGAGATGGGAGGGACCGTGTAAGTACGGACGGTGTTTACGCCGGATTTCCGCATGAGGGTGAAATCTTGTTTGACTGTCGTGGAGTCGGGGAATTGATTCCCCGTTTCGTCTGGGGCGAAGGTGCCATACGAGACGCCTTTGACAAGATAGTGCAGCGAGTTACATTGAAGGAACTTTCCTGCCACCCTTGGCCTCGAGATGGGTGACGGATTTATGCCCGCGCTCGCAGTCATTGATTCTTACTCTCTGGACTCTCTCTAAGTCATAGGCAGTTTACTGAGGCGCGCCAGTGACCGGGAATCTGAAAATGCCGCTGAAGAATAACTTAACGATGCAATCCAAGAACACTATAAGGTGTCATAACTGGCCGGCTTTTTTGTTGAATCGAGCAAATTAGAACTTACCCTTCTCAAGACAGAAGAAGGGACACACAGAAAAGAAGTCGTCGATTTCCTCTCTTCGTGTTGAAGGGTTGATTGGTGGATTTTATGATTTCTTTGAATTCCGAAAGAAGTGTAAACGATAGGAGCGCCCGTCTTTAATCGCCTTAATAACAGTAATACTGTTGTCTTTAAGGATCTGAAAGTTCTTTCGCCTGACGAAAAAGCGCTTCTGTTTGCTCGAAAACTGGCGAGGAAGTCTTTTTGTGTAGGGTTTCAAGCCAGTAGCGATGGAGCAGTAACATCTCTTGGAATATTGCAGTGTTCGGCAGAACTTTTCGGAGGACTGAACAAAGATTTGGACGACGATGAGCAACCACGCCAAACCAGCGTTTGACGTTGTGGTTATCGGTGCTGGACCAGCTGGTGCAGCGTCAGCGCGTTTGCTCGCCTCGTGGGGCTATTCCGTGCTTGTTTTGACGAGGTCCACTTCGGGTTCGCCTGCCCTTGCAGAGTCTCTTCCGCCCAGTTGTCGAAAAGTGTTCGAAGCGGTCGGCGTGCAAAACGCCATTGATTCAGCAGGATTTCTAATGACCGATGGAAATCAGTTCTGTTGGGACAGCGGCATGCCAAAGGTTGCTTTGTTCGGTGGCGAGCGAACCGGCTACCAAGTGAATCGAAAAGCTTTTGATGAAGTTTTGCTGACTGAAGCCGTGAAGGCTGGTGTAGGTGTGCAGACGGGTGTCACTGTGCGGTCTGTCAGCTTGAGCAATTCAGGAAGAAGGGACTCTGCAGTCGGAAGAACGAACGATGGCTCTTGGCACCGCACGGACTGGGGCTCCATGAGAAACGAGTTGCGGAATGAAGTTTCTGTGCACTCGTCACGAATGACTGTGGCCGGGCGTACTGACGACGGCGGTGAGGTGCTGGTTCATGCTCGGATGGTGCTTGATTGTTCTGGCCGAGCGGGCGTAGTAGCACGCCGCTATCGAGAACACGTGTCATTAAGTCAATCGACGCTGGCGCTTATCGGAATCTGGCGACGAAACGACGGTTGGCCTTTTTCTGATGGTGTTAGTTCTAATCAGACCCAAACGATTGTCGAAGCGTACAGCGATGGATGGGCATGGTCAGTTCCTGTGTCCTCGATTCATCGCTACATGACAGTAATGGTGGACCCGCGAAAGTTGGGACCGGATCGAAACGCATCGTTATTGTCGCGCTATCTGAGCGAGTTGAGGAAAACTAAATACCTTGCCAGCCTAACCGAGGGCGCCTCGCTTGACAGAGCGCCTTGGGCGAGAAATGCCTCGCAGTACGGTGCAGAACGTTTCGGGGGCGAACATTTTTTGTTGGTAGGCGATGCCGCGACGTTTATTGATCCGTTGTCTTCCTTTGGCGTGAAAAAAGCAATGACGTCCGGGTGGTTAGCTGCGGTCGTGACCAATACGCGGCTTCGTTACCCGGACCGTGGGCCTGTGGCTCTGAAATTTTTCGAGGATTGGGAACGTCGAGTATGGACAAGTTATCGGAAGAAATCTGCTGATTTTCTTAAAAAGGCTTCACGTCATTATTTTCAGCCATTCTGGATTGAGCGATCAGAGCCGTCGACTTTCAATGCCCTTGATAGTCAGGGTCATACTGATGAAATTGAATTCTTTCGACAAGATCCCTCTGTCCAGGCCGCATTCGGAGCACTCCGGGATGCACCTCTGGTCGAACTCAAACCCACTGAGGCAGTGCAAATGACCACGCAACCAGTTGTTGTCGACCGTGAGATCATTTCTCAGGCCTGCCTTTCGCTCGACATGGGGCAGGCGGGTTCAATGAAAATCCGTTACCTCCGTGGAATCGATCTGCTTGTGCTTCTATCTTTAGTTCGTTACAAGACCGACGTTCCCAGCCTTTTTGAGGCCTACCAACAGAAGGCGCAGCCCATTGATCTGTCGGATTTTCTCGGTGTTTTGTCGGTCCTTTTAGGTAAAGGGTTGCTACGGAATGAGGCTCGTTAAACGGTTTTTTCGAGGATTGATTGAAACTTTGGTTGCCACCTCTTTCGTCAGCGGCTACGATTCAAGCGTGTTTTGGCCAGATAGGGCGTTCTGCCCTGCATTGACGTGCAGCCGACTTATCGCGGTGTTAATTCTGGTGAACATCGTCGCGGTACGCGGACTCGCTCAGGAGGCACTTCCCGATGACGCGCTTCCTGACGGGGGCATTCCAGTAACCAGTGAGTTAGTGAATCGCGTTTGCGGGTCGTGTCACCGTTCTGATGAGCAGGGTCGCATGAGTCGCATCTCGTATCAACGAACAACGCCGGAGGGTTGGCAGCAAACTCTCCGACGAATGGTGCTTCTTAATGGTTTGGAGGTCGAACCAGAAGATGCGCGAGAAATAGTTCGCTACTTGGCGACTTCCCATGGGTTGGCTCCTGAAGAGGCGATGGCTGGTGCGTTCCACGTTGAGCGACGCAATATTGATTTTTCCTATGAGGCTGATCCCGAGACGCAGCAGACATGTAACCGATGCCATTCGATGGGGCGGGTACTCAACCAGCGGCGGACACGTGAAGAATGGGAATTGCTGGTAGCGATGCACCGAGGTTTATACCCATTTTCGGATTTCCAATCATCATTATCGAATCCGTGGTCTGACTCCTCGGCTGGACGTAATACGCAAGCCGGTGATTCTCGTGACACCCGGATGCCTTTTGAAAGAGCGGTTGACCATCTCGCAGAGACTTTTCCACTCGATACACCTGAGTGGACTAACTGGTCTGCAAACATGCGGAGGCCTAGGCTGGAGGGTCGATGGGTGTTGGTCGGACGTGAGCATGGTCAGGGTCCAGTCTATGGAGAGGTTATCGTCACAGCATCCGAGACCAACCTAGAGACGTTCACCACGCGTGCGACGTACACATACCCCGCGCGCGACGTGGAGGTGAACCGAAACGGCCAGTCGATTGTTTATGCTGGATTCCAGTGGCGCGGGCGGAGTTCTAGTTCGGACCAATTTGGTGCGCGAGAAGTGATGTTTGTCACGCGTAGTCGTGACGAAATGAGTGGACGTTGGTTCAGCGGTGCTTACGATGAGCGCGGGATTGATGTGCGACTTCAACGTATCGGTACCGATCCGGTTGTTACTGGCGTCTACCCGAGGGCCGTTCCTCGTGAAGCGGGAGATATTGAACTGGAACTGTACGGGGCTAATCTTCAGCGTGCTTTTGGGGCTGAAATTGTGGACTTGGGCCCGGGTCTTACAGTGATGAGGATTAGTGAGCAGTCATCCAATCAAGTGACGCTCCACGTTGTGGTCGATCCTGATACCCCGCTCGGTTCGCGTGACTTGCTTGTTGGACCAATCGTCTTGCCGGAGGCAGTGGCGGTGTTTGATGATGTTCATCGTCTAGAGTTGAGCCCGGCGACGGGGTTAGCACGGGTCGGTGGCGTGGCGATGCCGAAGCAATACGAACGATTCGAGGCGCGAGCGTATCATCATGGTGTCGATGGAAAACCGAACACGGACGATGATCTTGACCTTGGAATGGTTGACGTGGATTGGGCTCTTGAGGAATACGCTGTTACCTATGACGATGACGATATTGCGTTTATCGGTGGAATTGATGAAACCGGAGTGTTTACTCCGGCCGATGATGGTCCGAATCCAGAACGAAGTGGCAACCGGAATAACATTGGTGACGTCTGGGTAGTGGGAACGCTGTCCGTAACGCCTGGAGGAGTGGAACTCCTTGAACAGATGCGCGCGCGCGCGCATCTCGTGGTAACGGTTCCCCTGTACATTCGCCGCGGAGGAGAGACAAGACCATGACTAAGATAGCACTTGGTGAGTGCCATCCGTTCGAGGCCGCTTCAAGGCGTTTTCTGTATTTGATACCAAGTGCCGCTGTGTTTGCGCTCGACGATACTTCCGGTGCTGTCGTTGATGCGCTGAGTGCAGGAAATCATTCGGTCGAAGAACTTGTTGAACACCTCTCACAACGTTTTGAGGCGTCAGACGTTGAGACGTGTTTGGCTGAGCTTGCGGGCGCACGTGCGGTGATTCCAGAGCCGTCTCGACATCCTGAGGTGAGTACGGATGCCCAGGCGCGGATCATTCCGTTGACGGCCATTCCGCTTTCAACGTTGGTCGTCAATGTGACGAATAAATGCAATCTTAGTTGTGCTTATTGCTATGAGTATGGCGAGGATAAGATCACTGAGCCAACGGCTGGCGGTATGCCAACACTCATGAGCGAGGAAACCGCGCGCGAAAGTGTTGACTTTATGTTTCGCTCTTCTGGGAGTTTGCCGGTGGTACGGCTGACTTTTTTTGGGGGCGAAACACTGTTGAATTTTTCGGTACTCGAGAAAACTATTCCATACGCTCGAGCCCGTGCTGCCAAAGAAGGCAAGCGCGTCGAGTTCAGCTTGACGACGAATGGAACGCTTCTGCAACCGGAAATAATTGAGTTTCTAGCGGATAATGATGTCGGCGTCACTATCTCGATCGATGGTCCGCGTGAAATGCAGGACAAGTTTCGGGTATTTCATGATGGTCGAGGAAGTTACGACGTCGTTGCTCCGAAGGTTCGGGAGCTATTGCGCCGCCATCGATCTCGCCCAATTGGTGCCCGCGTGACTTTGACTTCAGGCGTGCTTGACATCGGTCGGATTTATCGACACCTGACAGAGGAGATTGGTTTCTGGGAGGTCGGTTTTGCGCCGGTCACTACCTCCCCTGAGCGTGCGCACGCCATTGGAGAAACTGGATTCGATTCCATGCTGTCGCAGTTTCGAGAGCTTGGTCAAGATTTCTTGAACGCTGCACTTGATGGGCGGCATCATGGTTTCAGTAATGTGCGTGACACGATTGAGGAACTTCATAAGGGAGCTAGCAAAGCGTTGCCTTGTGGCGCCGGACTCGGACTGATGGGCGTTGCGACAAATGGTGACGTCGCGCTGTGCCACCGATTTGCAGGTTCAGAGGATCACAAACTCGGGACAGTTCACGATGGAGTTAACCATGATACCCAGCGGACATTCCTAGAGACACACCACATCGACCAGAAAACGGATTGCCAGACGTGTTGGGCTCGACCACTCTGTGCGGGCGGTTGCTACCATGAGGCGTACACACGCTACGGCACTACTGAAGCACCGAACCTGCATTACTGCGATTGGATTCGAGGGTGGACGGAAAGCTGTCTCGAAATCTACGGTGAAATAGCCATTCGAAATCCGGCATTCCTGCGGCAGTTCGATACGAATGGTGTCGAGAGCACGGTAAAAGACGATACTCTCAAGAACGAGGTGCCCAATGGCTCATTTCACGCCGATTAATCAGAAAGCGGCCCGGATAGTTCGAGGGGTTGCCGACGCAGTGGCTCAGCGTCGCGTTGCCGCGGGGAAAGATGGGCAGGTCGTAGCCTTGCAGGATGGGCCGACTGGTCCGCAACAGCCAGTGGGTCCTCACATTCCGCTAGGATGTAGCTTCGCATTCTTTCCGGGGTGGGAGGTAGACGCGAACGGTGGGACAGCTGGTCTGTGCCAACCAGTCGAACGTGACTTGTTCGACTGCCATCTAGGTTGTTTCTGGCCAGCGCAGGTGCCTGACCAGTTAAATCACTCGCCGGATTGGACAAGTAAGTGTGCAACTGCGCAGAAGGATTGGCGTAAGGTTGACCTCATCTTTCCGTAATTTTTCGAAACATGATTGAGCGATGTGTAAAAGGTCATTAGCGTCGAAGGATTCTTCGCCGTTCGGTAGCTCTTTGTGTTGCGCCGAGCAGCTTGCAAAAATGGGGCGGCGATTCTGCAGAACTGCTATGCGGCTGTTTCCAGTTGTTCCATTGGCACTGTTTTCGGTTTTTCCTGCAGTAGCTCAGTCTCAAACACAAGTGCCGGCGGGTGACGGCCAACTGTTTCTTGGTGCGTTTCCTAGTCGAATCTTTGTGATTGATGAAAGTACGGCCAGTGTCATTGATGAGATCGAAGTGCCGCACGGGGCACCACGTAGTATGGCGATTTCAGAAGATTTGGATCGATTCTATTTTCTTGATCAAACATTTGAACATTTGACCACGGTCAACATTGCGTCGCAAGCAGTCACGGACTCTTTTACCTTCAGTGAGGGAAACCGCAGGGTGCGTATCCGGGGGTTTCGTGTGGCACCGGATGGGAAAACTGCGATCCTGCATCTTGATACGGCGGTTAAACTGATCGACCGATTTGACGTTGATCCATATCGGCTGGTGCAGGTCGACCTAACAAGCCACGAGATCGTGAAAGATTTGATGTGGCCGGGGGATGGACCAAGTGCATCATTTTCAACACGGATGCTGTTTTCGCCTGATGGAGCGTATCTGTATTATTTCGATCGTGACGTTTTGATATTGGAGACGGAGAACTTTACTGAGGTTGACCGGTGGTCGTTACGGCAGCCGGTCGAGCCTGGCGTGGGACCGATAGATTTTGGGTTTCCTTCTGATTTGATCAACGATACGCCGGGATTTTTTACGGGATTGTTCACCCTTCATGATTCGGCTCAGAATCGCGATCTAATGGGCATAATTAGAATTGATCTGCCAAATCGTGACCACGAATTCTATACCCTTGGCCCTGCACAGCCAATTCAATTCGCACTGGCTCCGGGACGAAGAGAGGCCTATGGCTTGTTGAGTCGAATCGAGGGATATGAATTTTGGACGTTCGATCTGGAACGTCGGGCTGTCGGGCTGCGACGTGCGGTTCCCGGTCGGTCACGCATGGGGCTTGATGTCAGCACGAATGGTGACGTCCTTTACATTTCCACTGCTGGTAACACAATTGATTATTACGAGGCTAAGTCGTTTGATTACCTCCATACACTGACGCTCGATGGCGACATGACTACCGATCTTTTTATTCTCCCGCCCTCGCGCTAACGCCTTTCTGAGGCGGACGGCATGATTGATCCCCAGTTTCGTCGTGCGTTGGTATACGTCACTCAATACTGGCGCCGACTTGTCCTTGTCGTGGTCCTTAGTCTGGCCAGCACGCTAGCGTCATTGGCGATCCCGTTGCTTTCACGAAACTTAGTTGACGATGCATTACTTGCGGGAAACCGGTCCATGCTTGTTCGCGTGGTTTTGACGTTCGCGGGTTTCACGGCCGTCGGATTCCTGATGAACATTGCCAGCGGTCTCCGATACACACGCGTCTCCGCAGAAATCTTGTTCGACATGCGACTGGATCTATATCGCCATCTTCAGCGGCTGTCACCGAGATTCTTTGCCCAGACACGGATGGGCGACATTGTGTCTCGGCTTAATAATGACATTGGTGAAATTCAACGTGTTGCTGCCGAGGCAGCACTGGCATGGGTCGGCAATATTTTGTTTCTTGTTGGCGCGGTGAGCATGATGATTTGGCTCGACGTGCGACTGTTTCTGGCGGGCATCGCAGTGCTTCCAGTGAGTGTTTGGGCGTTGGTGATTTACCGGCGACGACTCGAAGGCCGTGTTGCTAAATTCCGTGAGCGCAGCGCGGACATCGGCAGTTTTTTGATCGAGACGCTTGCCGGTATGAAACTCGTCGCGAGTTCTGGTGCACAGGAGCGAGAAGTACGTCGATTTCGAGATCGGAATAATGCATTTATAGGTTCGTTGATGTCGATGCAGCGTGTGACCTATCTTGCCGGCGGAGTTCCAGGAATGCTTCTGTCGGCTGGAATGTCTGTTGTATTTCTTTACGGCGGATCGCGTTATCTCGATGGCACATTGAGTATGGGAACGCTGGTGGCGTTTATGGCATACCAGGTTCGCCTGATGGGGCCGGTGCAAGCCTTAATGGGACTTTACGCAAGTCTCGCAACAGCTAAGGTGTCATTGACGCGTGTTCATGAAATCGCTGATGTACCTGTCGAGGTAGTCGAGTCTCCTGCGGCAGTCACTCCCACGATCGTCGAAGGCGCAATAGAGTTTGACAACGTCAGCTTTTCGTTCGATCGTGGTGCCGAGACGCTAGATCGCGTTTCGTTTAGTGCTGCGCCTGGCGAGACAATCGCCATTGTTGGGCGTAGCGGGGTTGGTAAATCAACAGTTGGAGATTTGCTATTGCGTTTCTTTGATCCGGACCAGGGTTCGGTTCGGTTTGATGGGAGAGATTTGCGAACATTGACGTTGGCATTTCTTCGTCGACATGTTGTGATGGTGGAACAGTCACCATTTATCTTTCATGCGTCAATCGCCGAGAATATCCGATACGCTCGATCAAACGCCACCGACAAGAACATAGTCGCTGCTGCGCAGGCAGCCGGCATTCACGACTTTATTGACGGACTTCCGAATAAGTACGACACCGTAGTTGGCGAGCGTGGGGCGTCATTCTCGACTGGCGAACGGCAGCGGATTGCCATCGCGCGCGCATTGCTTGCGGACCCGAAGGTTTTGGTGCTTGATGAGGCGACGGGGTCTCTTGATCCTTCTGCGGAACGTCGTGTCGTCGACAATTACGAGTTAATTATGCGGCAACGAACGACTGTGCTCATCACACATCGACTTGACTTAGCACAACGAGCTGATCGCGTCGTTGTCCTCGATGGTGCGAAAGTTGCAGAGACTGGGTCTCCCAGCGAATTGTTGGCGAAACAGGGCGCTTTCGCACAGATTTTTCAGGAGGATGTGGGGTTGCGGTAATTGAAAGACAGAGACAATTCTTGCGGATAGTGACAAAAGGATCGTCGCCAGAGATTTTTCGTCGGGGTCAGCTAGGGTTTCTGATATTCATAGCAAACTGAGTGGAACTCCCCTTCTCGTGAACCGCGTGTTGCGATAGTGCCGTGACCACTTGCGAACAACATAGCATCGGTCAGTAATCTTTCATTTATGCGCGAAGAATATAGCCGCGATTTTTGTGGGGACCGATGGTGATGTTTTCACGGACGCCTGAGCCTTTTGTCGTTGGGGTGATCGATAGTGGCATCCATTCCGACCACCCTCACATCGGGAAGACTATAAGCGGTGTCGGATTCAGTCGTGATGGAACGCGTCGGGATGATTGTATGGATCGATTAGGACATGGCACGGCGGTTGGTGCTGCCATTCAGGATCTGATGCCAGAGGTTCAACTGTGCGCTCTGAAGGTTTTTGAACAAGATTATTCGACCTCTGTTGAAGCGCTTGTTGCTGCGATTGGGTGGGCGTCGAGTCATGCTATCCCACTGGTCAATCTCAGCCTTGGCACGAAGGACCCGTCCTCGGCAGGCATGTTGACTGACGCAATCGCTCGGGCGCACGATGCCGGAACCGTTATCGTTGCTGCTGGCTCCTCTCAGGGTGTTGATTGGTTGCCTGGAACGCTCTGTCTCGACGGGGTCGTCCGAGTCGAAGTCGACTGGTCTTGTGCTCGTGGCAGTCACACAGTGTCGGTTTTGCCCGGGTGGTCTGTATTTCGTACGTGTGGATATCCGCGTTCGATACCAGGAGTTGATCGAGAGAGAAATCTGAAAGGCTTAAGTTTCGCGGTGGCAAATATTACTGGATTAGCCGCTCGGGTGATGGTCGAGACGGGCGTTAGAGACTATGCCCCGCTGGTCGAGGAATTAAGGCGCCGCGCCAGTTGATTTCTGTTGAGAGTCCACCTGATGGAGTTTGGTGATCAGTGAGGGAATTCGACGGACATCCAAACGTTTCTTTGAGGGACTTTTGACCTGCTAAGTTCAACCCTGGTGCGGCGTGCAGAGGCGAGTTTTGAGTAAGCGCGACAGGGCGTCTGAGAGCCATGAATGACGGCCGGTGAGTATGCCTGAAGACAGAGAGACGCTCGATGAACCAATGGCCTAGGTGTGAGTGTTTGGCATTGCGCCATTAGGTTGAGAAATTTACATGATATTAACACCAGCCGAATGGATAGTTAAATGACAAAAGTTATTGTTCACCCGTGAATAGAAAATCCTTAGAGTTAGGGTTGGCCAGCAGGCCATTACTCTCGGCCATTGCGGTGACGGTTTGCATTGCGCCGTCCGTTGTTTCGAATCAGCCGGTGCTGGCGTCTGCGCCGGTTTTTGGTGGAAGCACGGGTTCAGAAGTTTTGGAGGCAGGACGAATATTCGGAAGTAGTGAGCCGGTTGAGCTCGAGTCGCAAAGTGAGACTGCGGAACAGCCCACTGAAACACGTGGCTGGTGGGAGCGCATTCGACTGACCGGAGATTTTCGATCGCGTTATGAGGGTTTCTATCAGAGTGGTCGTCAAATCCGTAACCGAGCGAGAATGCGATTACGATTACGACTAGATAGCCAGATTAACGACGAGACACGTATCGGAATTCAGATCACTAGCGGTGACCCGGGTACGCCAGTTTCAACGAACCAAACATTTACCGGATTCTTCAGGCCGAAGCCGTTTAATTTGGACCGTGCGTTCGTTGCATACAATCCGAAAGCTACGTCTGCCCTAACCTTGGGAATGGGTAAGTTTGGATTGCCACTGACGCGAACGCAAATGATTTTTGACGACGATCTGAACGTTGAGGGTGGCTGGGAAAAGGTGTCATGGAAGGCGACGGATCGTGTCGGGATTGATTTAGTGGCCATTCAGACAGCAGTCAATGAGGTGTCGCGTGACGGAGATGCTTACATGCTTGGTGGATATGCGGAGGTTAACGTTGATTTGGGACACGTGGCGTTTCAGGTGTCTGCGGCAAATTACAGATGGGGAAATGTTGACTCTATTGCGCGGGAAAGTGCGATTCGAGCGACGCTTACTGCCATTTTGACGAATGCTCTTGTTCAGGACGCGTCCGGTCGAGTCACGGGCTACGCTTCGCGTTTCAACGTCGTGGACACGATTGCCCAGGCGACGTTTCGATTGGGTGAGAACCGTTATCCAGTGCGCGTCCTCGCCGAATATTCTCGGAATACGACGGCAGCGAATGACCGTGATAGTGGATTCTGGACGGAAGCGGAATTTGGGTCGGCACGAGACGCTGGTTCCTTTGAATCGTCATATACCTACGGATGGATTGAGCAGGACGTGAGCCTCTCAGCCTTTGTCTTTAGCGATATGCCAGGAACGAATGCGCAATTGCACATGATTAACACGTCTTGGATGCTCCTGCCCAATCTTAGCTGGGACGTGACTGTGCACATTTCCAAGCGTTTGGTTGCCGAAGGGAAACAGAATCCCAACTGGCTTGTTCGTCCGCATATCGCGGTAGTTGTCAGGTTTTAGGGGTAACAGAAATGGCTCGGCTCATAACGAGTCAAGACCAAAGGGAGGCTATCGTAGTCATATGGTGACACGCAGACGAAGAACGACCGACTTAATGAGGCAATCACGTTTGATAATTCCAACGCTGGTTCTCCTTACGGGTATCGCGTGTGGAGGTAATGACGAACTTCAACGCGTGATTGCCATTGACGGTTCAAGTACGGTATTTCCTATTGCCGAGGCGGTGGCTGAAGAGTTTCAGTTGGCAGTTCCTGGTGCCCGTGTCACCGTGGGCATTTCTGGAACGGGTGGTGGTTTCTCAAAATTCTGTTCAGGGGAGACGGACATAGCTGACGCGTCACGCCCGATTAAGCAGGTAGAAATCGATGCTTGTCGTGCCGCCGGGATCGAGTTTATCGAATTGCCGATTGCCTACGATGGCATTGCCGTGGTCGTGAATCCACGCAACGACTGGATGAATTCGGTCACAGTTGACCAGCTTCAAAGCATGTGGAGCCCAGATGCGCAGCGAAATTTGACTCGGTGGAATCAAATTGACGCGGAGTGGCCCGACGAAGAGCTACACTTGTTTGGGCCGGGTGCAGACTCGGGAACCTTCGATTACTTTACGGAAGTGATTGTTGGAGACAGTGGCGCCAGTCGTGGCGATTTCACGTCCAGCGAAAATGATAATGTGCTGGTTCAAGGTGTCTCAACTGATGCACTAGCCCTTGGCTTCTTTGGGCTTGCCTACTACGAGGAGAACCGAGAACGATTGAAGCTCATCGCCGTCGATGACGAAAATGATGATAACGGCGTCGGTCCGATCGATGTATCAGCTGAGACCGTACGTAACGGAACCTATGAGCCATTATCGCGCCCAGTATTTATTTACGTGAGCACCGTTGCGCTCGAGAGAATGGAAGTGGCAGCGTTTGTCGATTACTTTTTGACCGAAAGTGTCGGCTTGATTCGCGAAGTCGGCTATGTCCCACTGAGCGATTCGGAATATGGTCTCGTCCGCAACCGTGTGGCAGCGGGTACAACCGGATCAGTTTTTGCCGATGCGGCGGCGAACGTCACTCTAGAGAGTTTACTTTCGTTGGGCAGTTAATAACGACGTTGCTAATGTGATAAGTTCGGGTGTGCGCCGGATTAATTTTGAGCGAATTATCGAGCGGGTCCTGTTCGCGTGTACGGCAGTATCGATACTTGTAACAATTGGCATCATCTTGGTTCTCGTGGTCGAAACTGTGCGGTTTTTTGGTGAGGTGTCTCCCTTTGATTTTTTATTTGGGACAGTGTGGACCCCGCTGTTCCTCAACAAAGAATTCGGTGTGCTCCCACTCGTAGGCGGCACTATATTGGTGTCAGTGGTGGCGATGTCTGTCGCCCTTCCGGCAGGTCTGCTGACCGCCGTCTACCTGAGTGAGTACGCACCTCCGTTCGTGCGTCGAGTCGTTAAACCTGTTCTTGAGATTTTGGCTGGTGTGCCGACGGTCGTTTATGGATATTTTGCGCTGCTTTTTGTGACTCCCCTACTGCAGGGCATGATTCCTGGTCTGGCCGGTTTCAATGCGCTCAGTCCAGGTCTCGTTATGGGAATCATGATACTTCCAATGGTGTCGTCGCTCTCGGAGGATGCGTTACACAGCGTGCCAAGAGGATTACGCGAAGCGGCGTTTGCGCTCGGTGCGACGAAGGCTGAGACAACGATTCGTGTCGTGGTGCCGGCAGCTTTTTCCGGAATATCGGCTGCTAGCATTTTGGCGATTGCCCGCTCTATCGGCGAGACGATGATCGTGACGATCGCGGCTGGGCAGCAAGCTCGATTGACGGTGAATCCACTCGTTCCTATCGAAACGATGACGGCTTATATTGTTCAAGTGAGTCTTGGCGACACCCCTGCGGGGACAATTGAGTACCGCACCATTTTTGCCGTTGGTATGTTGCTGTTTGTCGGAACCTTCGGACTGAACCTTGTTAGTAACTGGTTGCGTGAGAGATTACGCGAGGAATACACGTGAATCGTTTTTTATCGGTACGCACCATCATTGATTGGCTGGTGGCCGTGAGCGGCGTCCTCGTGACGGTCGCAAGTTTGGGTGTCTTGGCTGTGCTGTTAGTGGATGTCGCGCAGGATGGGCTAGGGCGTCTGTCGTGGCAGTTTCTCAGTAGTTTTCCGTCGCGCCGAGCGGAATCGGCAGGAATTTTTGCGGCACTGATTGGGAGTCTGTACGTCATTGTTCTGACTGCGTTGATCGCAATTCCACTCGGCGTTGGAACGGCAATTTATCTCCAAGAATATGGTCGACGGAGTCGATGGTCGCGTTTGATCGAAATCAATATCGCCAACCTTGCGGGTGTCCCGTCAATTATTTATGGACTGCTCGGTTTGGCACTGTTCGTCCGTGCAATGGGTTTCGGAAGGAGTGTGCTCGCAGGAGCTGCTACGTTATCCCTACTTGTACTGCCAGTTGTTATCCTTTCGACGAGGGAAGCGCTAAGGGCTGTTCCGTCCTCGCTTCGCGAGGGTTCTTATGCACTCGGTGCGACGAAATGGCAGACAATCTGGAATCAGGTGCTACCTGTCGCACTTCCTGGAATGCTCACCGGCATCATTCTTGCTTTATCGCGTGCTGTCGGTGAAACGGCACCGCTTATTATGATCGGAGCATTGACGTACGTACCTTTCGCGCCAGATGGCGTTTTGTCTCCTTTTACTGTGCTTCCGATCCAGATCTTTAATTGGGTTTCTCGGCCACAGGCCGAGTTCGTGCGTAATTCCGCCGCAGGTATCATTGTGTTGATGACAGTGTTACTCGCGATGAATGGCATCGCCGTCTGGATCCGCGACCGTGCACAGGCTCGGAGCCGAATGTGAACGTCCGCGTGACTCTACCGACTGAGAACCGCTCAGATACGACAGAGAAGTTTGTGGCTAGCCATTCTCCAAAGATAGCTGTGGAGGGACTGAGTTTCTATTATGGCAAGGTGCGTGCGCTCGAGGATATTTCGATTCTGATTCCGGCACGCCAGGTGACTGCGTTCATCGGACCTTCGGGATGCGGGAAGAGCACTTTTCTCCGAACCTTGAATCGGATGAACGACATCATTCCTGACATTCGCGTCGAAGGTTCAGTGCTGATTGACGGACGGGATATTTACGAGGACAGCAGTGACGTTGTTGAACTTCGACGACGGGTAGGCATGGTGTTCCAGAAGTCGAATCCGTTCCCAAAGTCAGTTTTTGACAACGTCGCGTATGGACTTCGTATCAATGGAATGGTCGATACACGATCAGAGTTGGAGGACCGCGTTGAGGCCAGTCTGAAGGCCGCCGCTTTGTGGCAAGAAGTCAGTAACCGACTGCATGAATCTGCGCTGTCGCTTTCGGGAGGTCAACAACAACGATTATGCATTGCCCGTGCGCTTGCGGTGGAACCTGACATCCTGTTAATGGATGAGCCGGCGTCCGCGCTTGACCCGATCGCCACCCAGCGGATCGAAGAACTTATCCATCAACTCAAGGACCGTTACACGATTGTTATCGTGACTCATAACATGCAGCAAGCGGCAAGAGTCTCTGACTCGACCGCTGTCTTTTGGCTCGGCAGTCTCATTGAGTACGATCGCACCGAAAACATTTTTACTACTCCGTCGGAAAAAATTACCGAGGATTATGTAACAGGGCGCTTTGGATAGTTCGGGATTGCAATCGATGTGAGGATAATCTAGTGGAACCAACTCGGCGTGTGATACCACATTTTCAAGATGAACTTGCGCAGTTAAAGGAACGACTGCTTGTGATGGCCGGAGAAGCGGAGGAGCAGTTGCGTCTGTCGATGCAGGCATTGACCGACCGCGACCACGATCTGGCCGACCGGGTACTTAGAGGAGACGCGGCAATCAATTCGTTGCACTTGGAAATTGATGAACGCTGCTTCAAATTACTCGCTCTACATCAGCCAGTCGCTACAGACCTTCGAGTGATAGTTTCGGCTGTGAAGATCAATAGCGATCTCGAGCGAATTGGAGATTTTGCCATCAACATAGCGGAGGCTAGTCTACGCTATATGCAGCATCCGCCAGTTAAGCCGCTCATCGATATTCCGCATATGGCAGAGGTGGCGCAGCGTATGCTTCGTGGCGCGCTTCGAGGCTATATCGTGCACGATATGGAAATTTCTCAAACGGTCCTTTCTCAAGACGACGAACTGGACGCTCTTAAGGACGAAGTGTTTCGTGAACTTCTAACCTGTATGCTGAATGATTCCTCTACGACTGAAGCGGCTTTAGACCTTGTCTTGATTTCTCGCCATTTGGAACGGATTGGTGACCATGCGACCAATATAGCCGAGGAAGTCATCTTTATCGCTTCTGGGACGGACGTTCGGCATCATAGCCGTGAGGGTGTTTCCGGTGAAAAGCCAGGAGGTGCCCCCGAGGTGACATGAAGCAGATACTTGTTGTCGAAGATGATCGCGATATAGCAGATCTACTTGTCCATCACTTGGGCCGCGCTGGCTATGCCGCTGACATTGTCGCCGACGGCGGTTCGGTTATGGAACGTGTTCGCCAGCGTACGCCAGATCTCATTGTGCTTGATTTAATGTTGCCTGGATTAACGGGCCTTGAGGTTTGTCGACAGCTGCGGGCAGAAGCCGATGTGAGTAACACTCCCGTCATCATGCTAACAGCCAAGGCCGACGAGACAGATCGGATCGTTGGACTCGAACTCGGCGCTGACGATTACGTAACTAAGCCGTTTAGTCCAAAGGAGCTCGTCGCTCGAGTGGGTGCTGTGCTCCGACGAACCAAGCGTTCGGAAAAGCGGAATAGTTCGCTCGTGTTTGGTTCAGTTGGATTAGACGTTGAATCGCATCAGGTCACGCTTGAGGGACGTGAGATCCGTCTAACAGCAAAAGAATTCCTGCTCCTCAAGTATTTTATTGAGCACCAAGGGCGTGTGTTGTCGCGCGATATCCTCCTGTCGGACGTATGGGGCTACGCATACACTGGTGGCACCCGTACAGTTGACGTGCACGTTCGCCATTTGCGAGACAAAATCCCAGTATTATCGCGAGCATTAGTGACTGTTCAACAATTCGGATACAAATTGGTCGGACAGGAGTCCGTGTAGTCGTGAAATCCAAATCGCTCGTTCGACCTGCTCTCCATAGGAGCGTTCCGTTTCGGCTGACTTGAATTCTTTGACGCGAGACCGAAAAGTAGAGCGTAAGCAGGCCGGAACGGAACGTTAAATTGCTTTCGGTCGCGAACGGTTGAAGAATAGAAAGAGTTACACATAAAGCGTTCAACGTGTTTTGTTCAAACATGTTTTCGCGATGGACCTAGAAAAAGTAGCGTCGATGTAAAATCGAGTTTCGGCCACGAGGGTGCTATGGGTAAACAAACGTTATTTCAGAAGGTATGGGATCTGCACACTGTGAGGACGCTCCAAACTGGACAATCCCAACTTTTTGTTGGTCTTCACATGATCCACGAAGTGACTACGCCGCAAGCGTTTGACATGCTGCGGAGTTCTGGAATCGGTGTGGCATATCCGGACCGTACGTATGCGACCGTCGACCACGTTGTGCCTACTCTTGATCAACAGCGTCCATTTGCCGATGAGCTTGCCGAACAGATGATGGTTGCACTTGAGCGGAACTGCCGTGAATTTAGCATTCCTTTTTCGGATCTTACAAACGATCGGCAAGGCATCGTCCACGTCATTGGACCAGAACTTGGATTAACCCAGCCAGGAATGACTATTGCGTGCGGGGATAGTCATACGTCTACACACGGAGCATTTGGCGCGGTCGCGTTTGGCATTGGCACTTCCCAAGTGCGTGATGTGCTTGCGTCTCAGTGTCTTGCGATGGACCCGCTCAAGGTTCGACGGATCGTGGTATCAGGCAAATTGGGGCCGGGAGTTTACGCCAAAGACGTCATCCTTGAAATCATAGCGAAGCTTGGTGTCCGTGGCGGAGTGGGTTATGCCTACGAGTATGCGGGTTCAGTAGTCGACAGCATGTCGATGGACGAACGAATGACCATGTGCAACATGTCGATTGAAGGTGGAGCGCGAGCGGGCTACGTAAATCCCGATGAAGTGACATTTGCGTATCTAGAAGGCCGTCCGTTCACGCCGACGGGAGTCGCGCTTGAACGTGCAAAGGTATGGTGGGCTTCGATGGCATCGGATAAAGATGCTGAATATGACGATGAAGTGGAAATTGATGGTAATGCTATCGAACCGCGTGTTACTTGGGGTATCAACCCCGGTCAGTCAATTGGGGTGTCTGGCAACCTTCCTGACATGACTGTGGAAAGTCCGGACACAGGAGCAATTAGTGAAGCGTTAAGTTTTATGGGGTTTAACGAGGGATCTCCTATTTCAGGGACAAAGATCGATGTCGCTTTCATTGGTTCTTGCACCAATTCGAGGCTGTCCGACCTGCGTGAGGCGGCTCGAATTGTGCGCGGGCATCAAGTTGCCACCCATGTACGGGCTTTGGTGGTGCCAGGTTCAAGGGCTGTTCGGCGGCAAGCGGAAGAGGAAGGGCTACACGAAATCTTTCAAGAGGCCGGGTTCGAGTGGCGAGGGGCCGGTTGCTCGATGTGTCTGGCAATGAACCCCGACCGTTTAAATGAGCGTGAAGTATGTGCTTCTTCTTCAAACCGTAACTTCAAGGGGCGCCAGGGAAGCCCGACGGGCCGGACGCTATTGATGAGTCCTGCGATGGTTGCGGCGGCAGCGATTTCAGGAGCAGTAATCGATGTAAGGGATTTTCTGATGACACGTTCATGACATACCGAATATTTGTTACTGAGATTTTCGTGGAATGCATTAGGTGGAAGAAAAGCGAGGCGCGTTAGTGGTGAATGCAAGACGAATTGATCGGGTTGAGGGAACAGCGATTCCGATACGGGGAAAGGATATTGACACTGACCGCATTATTCCTGCGCGCTTTCTGAAAGCGATTACGTTCGATGGACTCGGCGAGCATGTATTTGAGGATGATCGTCGGACAATGCCTAACCATCCGTTCTCGAATCCGGCTTATGCTCATGCGTCAATCCTCATAGCCAATGAGAATTTTGGCTCAGGTTCGTCTCGCGAGCATGCACCACAGGCGCTCAAGAGGTGGGGTATCGGGGCTTGTATCGGCGAGTCTTTTTCAGAGATTTTTCTTGGGAATTCTACGGCTATAGGTTTGGCATGTGCCACAGCGTCTTCCAGCGATATAGAGGTTTTGATGGCAGCTGTTGAAAATATGCCTGACACGAAGATGGTTTTTAGCGTTAATACGTTGTCGATTAACACCGGGGATTGTTCCATCGGGCTTAGTATTACTTCAGCCGTTCGACAGTCACTCCTTGCTGGTCAGTGGGACGCGACGGGACTTCTTCTGGAGCGGTTTGATGACGTGCGCGCTGTCGCTTCGGACCTTCCATATGTAAAGGGCTTCTAGATAGCTAATTGTCTGCAAGTTGCCGAGATCATTTTTATCTCTGGGTTTCTCTGCTGGCGTAGCCGGAAACCGAAGGCCGATGCGGGGAATGCGTTTGTCGGCCAAGGCCGTGTAACTATTCTCCCACGACTGTCGGTTCCTCTTGACACCGATTAAAGAATGGTGACGGAGTCGTGGCGCTGTGACGAAGGCTGGGGATTCGCGATCGCCGATGCGGTCGACTCAGCGAAAGTAAGGGCGGCTTTCAGAAATGCTTCGGCCGCGTGAGACATTCGCCCGGACTGCCGAGAAACAAGTTTAATTTCACGTCGTAGTTGAAGTTGTGCGACAGGGACTGCCGTGAGCTGGCCTTTGGATATTTCAGTCAGAGCACACCGACGCGGGAGAATAGCGACACCGAGTCCCATTTCAACGGCGCGCTTGATTCCATCAAGACTCGGCAATCCGATCTGAATATTAATCGATTCATGGCGTTGTTCATAGAGACTCAGGACGCGCTCTCGAGCAGGTGATGCTTCATTGTGGGCAATCACAGTTTGACTTCCAAATTCTTCCATCGAAATTTTTTCTCGCTTTGACAAGGGGTGGGTCGGAGGCATCAACATCACTAGCTCGTCTTCACCCAGGCGCACCGTGTGCAGACCACGCTCTCTTGGAGCAAATGTAAGGACCCCAAAATCCAGTGTTCGATTTAACACTTCCGCAGACATATGACGGGAAGAAATTCGTCGAACCTCGACTTGGGTCTGTGGATATTCTTGACGAAACTGCATTATCACTGGCAGTAGCACATGAATGGCTGCTTCGTTCGCCCCGATGACCACCCGCCCGTGCCGCAAGTCCTGTAACTCTTTCACGGCACTTTCGGCTTCCGTTTTGAGCTGCGTCAAACGCAGTGCGTAATTAAGGAGTAATTCACCGGCTTCCGTCAGACGACCGGCCTTAGATGAACGATCAAATAAGCGCTCATTCAACTCCTTTTCTAAGCGCTTGATCGTTTGGCTGACTGCTGGTTGAGTCCGGTGCAACTTTTCGGCAGCACGAGAAAAACTGCGTTCCGTGGCGACCGCGATGAAAACCTCAAGTTCTGCCAAATCCATCGAGATACACTCCGATCACAATAAGCCATCTCCATGATCATAATTCTTTTTTATCATAATGTAATAAATATAACTTTGACTTCTAGTTGATAACACGTCTAAATAGAGCAGCTGAAAATATCTAGACTCTTCGGAGACCTGCATGAGTAACAACCGGCTTTATATCTTTGACACAACGCTTCGTGACGGCGAACAGTCACCAGGATTCTCGATGAATACGGGCGAAAAACTTCGTCTTGCGAGACAGCTAGAAGTGCTTGGTGTTGACATCATGGAGGTTGGTTTTCCGGTTGCTTCTGACGATGACGCACACGCTGTCAAACTCATCGCGACAGAAATTAGGCAGCCGGTAATCGCGGGACTCGCTCGGTGTAACCCGGATGATATTGAACGAGCCGGAGAGTCCCTGCGACCAGCCCAACGAGCGCGCATTCACACGTTTATTGCAACCTCTGATCTCCACCTTGAACGAAAACTCCGCATCAGTCGGGACGACTGCCTAGCCGCAGTAACTGCTGGCGTCAAACAGGCGAGAGGGTATACCGATGACGTAGAATTTTCAGCTGAAGATGCAACACGTAGCGATATGGAGTTCTTGTGCAGAGTCGTCGAGACAGCCATTAAAGCTGGAGCTACGACGATTAATTTACCTGACACCGTGGGCTATTGCACACCCGAAGAGATCGAGGAATTTTTTGTCGAAATACGAGAAAAAGTGACCAACGCTGATCAAGTCATCTTCAGTGCACACTGTCATGATGACCTTGGTTTAGCCGTCGCCAACTCGCTAGCTGCGGTAAAGGCGGGCGTGCGACAAATCGAATGCACGATCAATGGTATCGGCGAACGAGCTGGCAATGCGTCCCTGGAAGAAATTGTGATGGCGACTCGTGTAAAACCCGATCGGTTACCGTACGAGACGATCGTCAATTCAAAGGAATTGTTTCGTGCCAGCCAGTTAGTGACCGAAATTACTCATGAACCCGTGCAGGCTAACAAGGCGCTTGTGGGACGTAACGCATTTGCGCATGAAGCTGGCATCCATCAGGACGGCATGATTAAGGACCGTCGCACTTACGAAATCATGAAACCGGAAGACATCGGGGTGGAATCGACGTTGGTGCTCGGCAAGCACTCGGGTCGACACGCGGTAAAGAAGCGTTGTCTGGATCTAGGTTTTGAATTGAGTCGCTTCGAGTTGGACCGTACTTATAAGGAGGTCACGGATTTAGCTGATCGTCAAAAGACGGTTGTTGACGTGGACCTCCAGGAAATCGTTAGTCGTGTGCGTGCTGAAGTAATCAGCAAGGGCGCCGCTTAGGTACTCTGAAGGATGCGCGCAACGATCGTTCTTTTACCGGGTGATGGGATTGGTCCTGAGGTCGTCGACGCCGCCGCGAGAGTTCTCAGCAATGTTGAGTTACGGTTCGGCCATTCATTCACGTTGAAAAGTTGGCCGATAGGAGCGGATGCGCTACGCCGAGGTGATCCGCCTCTGCCTTCGTCAACACTTGAGGCTTGTCTCAAGTCTGATGCGGTACTCCTTGGTGCGGTAGGAGATCCTGAGTACAACGATGTGTCGCGTGAGCAGCGTCCGGAGACGGCTTTGCTCGAACTCCGGCGTGCGCTTGGTACATTTGCCAATCTTCGACCGGCTCGGGTATGGCCTGGATTGGAATCTGACAGTGTCGTTCGTGCAGACGTTATCCGCGGACTCGACTTGCTTATTGTGCGCGAGCTAACGGGAGGAATTTATTTTGGCGAGCCACGCGGTCGCACAGATGATGGGCGTGAGGCGTTTGACACAATGCGCTACAGCACGACAGAAATCGAGAGAATTGCTGTCGTGGCGTTTGAGAGCGCCAGACGACGTCGAAAACTAGTTACGTCAATCGATAAGGCGAATGTGCTTGAATCATCAAGACTGTGGAGAGAAGTAGTCACTAGGGTAGCTTTACGGTTTTCAGATGTTCGGTTGCAACATCAACTAGTTGACTCGTGTGCCATGCTGCTTGTCTCGAATCCGGGACAATTCGATGTCCTCCTTGCAAGCAATCTATTCGGCGATATTCTTTCGGATGAGGCAGGTGCTGTTGTCGGATCTCTGGGTTTGCTTCCGTCTGCCAGTATTGGTGGAAAGGGGGGGATATTTGAACCGGTGCACGGGTCTGCCCCCGATATAGCGGGTTCGGACCGGGCGAATCCTGTGGCAACGATTGCATCAGCGGCGCTGTTGCTTAGATACGCTCTCGGAGCAGAGACGGAGGCAGCGACCATTGAGACGGCGATTGGGGAAGCGCTGAACGACGGATTTCGAACTGCCGACTTGGCCTCGGATGGAATGGCAGTAACCAGTTGCAGTCAAATGACGCAGGCTATTATCGATCGGATGGGAAGAAACGTTGGCGGTCATTAGGTAAACACCGAGTTGAGTTTCGGCGTATCTCTTCGAGAAGCATGGAATAATTCCCGAGAAATATTTTGGCAGAGGCGGGAGTCATTACAGAATGAAAATTGGCAATACCTTTGTCGCTATCTGTTTGGAAGACCCTCTTGCGATTAAGTGTGTTTCGAAATCATCGGCTGCGGAATCTTCTGGTTACGGAACTGTGGTTAATAGTTTACGTCTTGGGATTTTTTTCCTTTGCGGCGACTCTTCAGGGTCAAGATAGAAGTAGCACGTCCGGTCGTTATATACCGTCGTCGAGCGGAACTAGACCTAGTGTTGTGGTCGTGCCATTTCAAAATCTGTCCTCTGATTCTTCAGCAGACTGGATTGGCGGTGGCATTGCTGCGACGATTGTTACTGATTTCGGTAGACGGAATCAGATGTCAGCCATTCGCTTCAATCCGTTGGATGCAGAAGCAGATCAGAGTCGCTGGTGGGCTTCATCATTTGATAATTCCGATGCTGTCGACGCTGCTCGTCGTTTGGGTGCGAAATGGGTGATAACAGGTGGTTACCAGCTTCTTGATGAAAAGATTCGAATAACCTCATTACTCGTAGATCTTGAGGCAGAGACCGTGGGTGCGACTGTCAAAGTTGACGGTTCTGTGCTCGATCTGTTCACGTTGCAAGATCGAGTCAGTGCCGAGTTGATGGCGGGTGCTTTGTTTTCGTTCACCGCGAACGAATTGAGAGAAGAGCCAGTCGAACGATTGCCGAGACCTGACCGCCGTCGGAGGAATAGTGGTGGGGCTCTGGGATCGAGACGAGGAACTGCTCCGGAATCGCCAGTGCCGACCGCGAACGAATTGAGAGAAGAGCCAATCGAACGGTTGCCGAGACCTGACCGCCGTCGGAGGAATAGTGGTGGGGCTCTGGGATCGAGACGAGGAACTGCTCCGGAATCGCCAGTGCCGACCGCGAACGAGTTGAGAGAAGAGCCAGTCGAACGGTTGCCGAGACCTGACCGCCGTCGGAGGAATAGCGGTGGGACTCTGGGAGCCGGGTCTGGCCGTGGACTAGAGTCGGCGCTAGAAGATAGAAGTGACCAGTTGCACGGTTCGCAACGGTTGGATCTCGAAACGGAAAATAGCGAAAAGCAGGGCGATGGAGATGACGCTGGTCTCGGGTTCAGGAATCGCCGGATTGAAGGCCCACTGGCTGGTCGCCTTCTCGAGTCGGAATTACTCTTTGATTCCCCTGACGCGCAGATAATTAATGAGGAGGAAACTGTCTCCAATAATTTTTTGCTTGACCGAACGGTGCCGGAAGTGGGTGTTGCGACGGACGCCGGAATTCTCACGGGTCGTCCAACTGTCCGTCCGCTGCGAACGGAGTTAGGCCCGATTGTTGACGGAAGATTAGATGACGCAATTTGGCAATCGGCGTCTAGGATCGCCGAGTTTGTTCAACGTAATCCCGTTGAAGGAGAACCGGCGACCGAGCAGACCGACGTTTATATCGCTTACGACAGCCAGAACATCTATTTTGCCTTCTACGCACACTATTCGGATCCCAGCATGATGCGTGCGAACCGTGTCGACCGTGACCAATCGTTTTCTGATGACACGATTTCAGTCTATTTCGATCCGTTCCTTGATCAACAGCGAGCCTATGTTTTTTCGGTAAACGGTTACGGCGTGCAAATGGATTCGATAATGAATTCTCGTGGTGGTTTCAGCGGCGGCTATAGTGGAGTTCCACGTGGAGATCGTTCATGGGATGTGCTGTTTGAGAGCGGTGGTCGGATAGTCGAAGATGGATTTACTGCAGAGATAGCCGTTCCATTTAAGAGTCTTCGCTATCCACAAAGAGAACCAGGCATGCCTCACCGGTGGGGTTTCCAGATTGCGCGTAGTATTCGCGGGAAGGATGAAACGGTCGTTTGGTCCCGTTACTCACGTGCGATTTCTGGCTTCCTGCCACAGATGGGCTTGATTGAAGGGATGACCAATCTGTCGACAAGTCGAAACTTTGAAGTCATGCCGACTTTCACTGGAATTCGGTTTGGGTCGCTCGATTCGGCGGGCCGGTTCAACGAAATGACTGATCCCGAGGCAGGAGTCAACCTTAAATACGGCCTTACATCGAACCTTACTGCAGACGTTGCGTTCAATCCTGATTTTTCGCAGATCGAGTCTGACCGACCACAGATTGAGGTAAACCAACGATTCCCACTTTTCTACTCTGAACTTCGGCCGTTTTTTCTCGAAGGGGCTGAGATTTTCGAGATGTCGGGTCCAGTGACCTTTGTTCATACTAGAACGATAGTAGACCCAGATTTCGGTGGAAAGATTACTGGCAAGGTTGGGAAGACCACTCTGGGATTACTTGTTGCAAATGATGCTGCACCAGGGAACGTCGAGTCATCAGACGATCCCTTATTTGGAAAAAATGCAAACGTCTTGATTGGGCGAGCGCGTTATGACCTTTACGCAGAATCATTTCTTGGAGCGATTTTTACGAATCGAGATTTTCTTGACAGCTACAGTAGGCTGGGCGGCGTTGATGGTAATTTTCGACTTGGTCAGACGCAAAGCTTAGGGTTTCTGGCTGTTCAGACCGAACACTTAGACCTTGATCGGATTCGGTCCAGCGGTCAAATGTTCGATGTCAATTATCGAATTAATGGCCGTAATATCAGTGGTTACGTATCGGCTTATACGTTGTCTCCGGGTTTTAAGACAAACGTTGGCTTCATTCGCCGCGTTGACCAAAAGCGAGTTAACGGGAGCATCGGTTATCGTTGGTGGCCTGAGAGCTGGGTTATCAATTGGGGCCCCCGTTTCAACTACGGAAGTAACTGGAACTTCGATAATGTGCTTGAGGACACAAATGCAAGATTTGGTTTGCGAGCATCATTTGCTAAGAACCTTCGATTTTCTTTTGATATCACTCGTGACATGGAACGGTACCGCGGAATCAGTTTTGACAAGCGTGGTTATTCGTTAAACGGCGGTGTCAATACCAGCCGAAGATATTCGTTTGGTGGTTACTATAGATATGGTGATTTGATTCGCTATGCCGACAACCCATTCCTGGGACAAGGAAGCAACGGTTCGATCTACATGACGCTCCGACCGGCGTCACGGTTTCAATCACGGATCAATATCGGAACGAGTCGGTTAGTTGATCCTCGCAACGCTGACGAATTGGTGTTTGACGTAAAGATCTATCGCGTGCTGACGACGTATCAAATGACTGACCGACTGCTTTTTCGAAACATCGCCGAATACAATACGTATCAGAGAACTGTCGGTTTGAATGTGTTGGGGACGTATCGTGTTAATGCTGGCACGGTCTTTTACATTGGATACGATGACCATTACCAGCAAGGCAATCTGTACGATGATGAACTCTTTCCCGAGGAACTGACGTTGCGACAGACGAATCGCGCATTTTTTACGAAGCTTCAGTATTTGTTCAGGAATTGATCTGGTGATTGAGGTGATACACCAGAGCGTGAAAAACGGACCTCCCTGCCAGAAATTCTTATGGAGGACATGTATGAAAGTCCGAGTGTTATTGGTGGTTGTAATGGTTTCTGCTGCCGTTTCGACGGTCGTGGGCCAGGACGATCGGTTCACGCCAAAATTGGAGACGTTAACTCTCCCGGAAGGATTCTCGATTGAGGTCTATACGGCGGACGTGCCGAATGCACGCCAAATGTCTCTTAGTCCGAACGGGACTCTTTTCGTTAGTTCTCGACGTGCCGGAAATATTTATGCGGTGTTGGATCGAGACGGCGACCAGTCTGCCGACCGGGTATTTACGATCGATAGCGATCTCAACATGCCGAATGGTGTGGCGTTCAGAGACGGCGCACTCTATGTTGCTGAAGTTAATCGCGTGCTACGGTACGACGAAATCGAATCGAATTTGGCAACGCCGCCAGAGCCAATCGTGGTAAACGATTCTTTTCCGACGGAACGGGCGCACGGTTGGAAATTCATAGCCTTCGGTCCAGAGGGTCGCCTTTATGTTCCGGTTGGTGCACCGTGTAACGTTTGTGACAACGAAGAATCTGACCCAAGGTTTGCATCGATTTTGAGCATGCAGCCTGATGGATCTGATATCCAGGTTTATGCGCGTGGTATTCGGAATTCGGTGGGATTTGCGTGGCATCCAGAGACGCAGGAACTCTGGTTTACGAACAATGGGCGTGATCAACTTGGTGATAGTCAACCTTCAGACACTCTGAACCATGCGCCTGAATCTGGGCTCCATTTCGGGTTCCCTTTTTGTCATCAAGGGAATATTCAGGATCCTGACTTCACTGCTAGATCCTGCGATGAATTCAGACCACCAGCGCAGAAGCTTGGCCCCCATGTTGCTTCGCTCGGCATGCGTTTCTACACCGGGGATATGTTTCCATCCATGTACCACCATCAGATTTTTATTGCGGAACATGGTTCGTGGAACCGCACTCCTGAGGCGGGCCACACAGGTTATAGGTTAACTGTTGCGACGTTGAACGGTAGCCGTGTGACCGGTTACGAGGTTTTTGCTGAAGGATGGCTTGACGCCAGCAATGAGGCATGGGGGCGGCCTGTCGACGTGCAGGTCATGCCGGATGGTGCACTCCTCGTGAGCGATGACCAAGTTGGTGCGATTTACCGGATCTTTTATTCGGGGTAGAAATAGCGTCTGCTTTCTTTGGTTGCTTAACGAAACTCATGGCCTTCGTCTTTGTATTGCTCAGCATTTTCGCGATCACTGCAATTCCGTCTTATGCTCAGCTTTCCCCTGAGCTAATCCGAGAACGAACTGAGCGAGAATGGAACGTGAAGGCGGAAAAGATGCGCGCGCATTTGTTGCCATTGATGCGCATGTATGAAATCGATTTGTGGGTCATTTTGAGTCGAGAAAACACGCCTGATCCGGCACTCGAGCTTTTCGGTGGTTACGGAATCAGTGGTTGGTACGGCCATCGGAATGCGTATCTCTTCTACGACGCTAAGACTGAAGGATTGGAGACTACTGTCTTGGGAACGCATTTGAGCGGTCATCTGGATCGTTTCTATGACACACGGATACTTTACGGTGAGGAAGGACTTGAGCCCCATCTTCGGCGTTATGTTGAAGCGAGGAGTCCGCACCGTATTGCCATTAATCAGTCTCGTACTATTAGCATGGCTGATGGGTTAACGGCTGAATTGAAGGACTATCTAATCGGTGCCCTTGGGGACCCGTATCGAGAACGACTAGTTTCATCTGAGCCTTTACTCGTTCGCTACGTTTCAACACGAACGCCGGCAGAGAACACGATCCAGCGCGAATCGAGTACGGCCACCTTTGACATCCTGCGGCGAACGCTTTCCGATGGTGTAATCACGCCGGGACGCACAAGTCTTCTTGAGATTCATTATTGGATTGTCTCGGAATGGAAAAGGTTAGGATTCGAATTTAATTTCCCGCCAACGGTTGACCTTCAGAGGCGTGGTGTCGAACCACTTGATGACAGTAATGATTCCGTGATTCAGCCCGGTGATTTATTGCACGTTGATTTTGGCGTTCGCAACTCTGGTATTGTGGCCGACCAGCAAAAAATGGCCTACGTGTTGAGGCCAGAGGAAACTGATGTTCCCGATGGTCTTCGGGAGGCGTTCAGTCTTTCAGTTCGGATGGCTGAAATTCTTCGTGAAGAGTTCAAGATTGGACGTACTGGAAGCGAGATAAAGTTCGCGGCTGAGACTCGTGCGGCGGCTGAAGGAATTGATACACAAGTCTATTCCCACGCGCAGGGCAATTGGGTGCATGGTGCGGGCGTCTGGATGACACATGACTGGCCAGAGCGCTATGGAGATCACCCGAAATTTCCACTGCGTGCAGGCGAATGGATTTCCATGGAGTTCTCGATAGCCGTCCCTATTCAGGAATGGGGCGGGCAGCGAGTCACCATCATGAGGGAGGAGGACACGCTCATTCACGCCGATGGTCACGTCGAGTTCCTGTCAGGGCCGCAGAACGAGTTGTGGGTTATTCGTTAAGCTATCCTAGCTTCGTCGTGTGAGGTATTGTACCGGCGTAGGGCCTGTGAAGGTTGTCCGATTTTTATGACAAAGGTGAGGTGGCCGAGAGGCTGAAGGCGGCGGTTTGCTAAACCGTTGAGGGGGCATTAACCTCCTCCCAGGGTTCGAATCCCTGCCTCACCGCCAAATAAGGTTTGAGTTCTAGTTTTGTCACTCTTTGCTGGTTGTTTGGTCTTCTCGATGTTCGTCTGTGCAATTATTTTCGAAGATTAGTTCGAATTTTTGGTTCTTCAAGAATTTATTTTTGCTACAGGAGCTATTACATCGATATCTAAGAATTTGATTGAAGAGCGCATTCATACGATTCTTGAGTTACGGATTATGTCGTTTGATCGTTCGAGCTGAATACCACTCAAAGCAACGGTAGGGTGAACTACTGATAGCAGTTTTGGCCATGAGGAGCTTATGAGCGGACGCCATTTAAGTGTCATCAACGTCATAGCATTTTGTTTTTGCGTGTTCTGTTCGTCAATTTCCGCGCAGCAAGACTCCGTTGATAGCGTTCGAGTTCAGGCTGAACGCGGTGACGCGATAGCTCAGTACAACTTGGGTGTTATGTATGCGGAAGGCCGTGGGGTGCCGATGGATGATACCGAGGCTGTTCGGTGGTATCGGCTGGCGGCGGAGCAAGGAGATATCGTCGCGCAAGCGAATCTCGGGCTTATGTATACAGAGGGCCGTGGGGTGCCGATGGATGATACCGAGGCTGTTCGGTGGTATCGGCTGGCGGCGGAGCAAGGAGATATCGTCGCGCAAGCGAATCTCGGGCTTATGTATACGGAGGGCCGTGGGGCGCCGATGGATGATGCTGAGGCTGTTCGGTGGTATCGGTTGGCAGCGGAGCAAGGAGATGTCGTTGCGCAGGTTAACCTAGCTGTTATGTATGTTGATGGCCGTGGGGTTTCGCCAGACAGTGTGCTCGCTCATATGTGGCTGGATCTTGCTATGTCGCAATTGACTGGAGAAAGTATGCAGCAGGCTCGAGAAGCGAGAGACCTCGTTGGACTTCAGCTCACGGTGGCACAGTTAGAGAAAGCTCAGCGTCTCGCTCGTGAGTGGGAGTCCGGACAATTTTCTGACCGCTAATATCTGTTCATACTTTTTATGGGTTAAGCGGTACCAAATATCAGTAGCTCGAACAGTAATCGCTCTCTGTATTGTTTGAGGGTGGTTGTTTCCATGTGTGGAGCCAGACAGATAAATTTCTTCAAGGCTGTTCGCTTGATCGTTCAAGGATGAGTATTGCTGAATGGACGAACTCAACGGTCACATGCTGAATTATTTGTTTGAGGATTCAGAGTCATCACTATTTGAAACAGTCGAAATGGAGTTTAAGTGCCGTACCGCGTAGGCCGTAGCGACGGCGCGGGCAAGCAACCTGGCCTGGAGATTACGTGGTTGCAGAGCTTTGATTCATATGAAGGGGCTTTTGGGTTTGTCCAACGTAATGTGGAAGTCGAGCTTGAGAAGGTGTTGCGGCAGGCCTTGAACGGGACCGTCGATATCAGTGATTCGGCCGGTCTTTCCGATCTTTATTGTGTTTTTGGTCCGAGAATTTTCATTAATGACACATCTTCTACAGGTGACGTAAGCACTCAATTTGACATTAATGACTGTGCGTACGAATGCGCCGAAAGATTATTCGAAACAACGGAAGCAGGGAGAATTCTGAAGAAAAGGCAAGAAAAAAGGCTTGAAGGTGAAAGGATGGAGCTAGTCGGGCTCATCGAACGAGCAGAGAAAGGTGATGCGGATGCGAGTCTTGCCCTTTCGCAGTGGCATTTGGAGGGGTCCGGTCGATCGGAGGAAATAATCTCCACGTGTTCCAAGGAAAAGACTCGCAGTAAGGAGTCTTTGCGGTGGCTTCGCGTAGCCAGCCGTCAGGGACATGAACTTGCGGAACAGTACCTTCTTCAGGGCGCCGGTAGCTCTGCAGTTCCTAATGAAAATGCTGAACTGCCAGCGGAAGTAGCGGAGGTCCTAGGGTTGGCGGAGCAAGGAGATGAAACCGCTCAGTTTAATGTCGCGCTTATGCACGATGCAGGTCTAGGTGTGGTGCCGGATAAAGAGCTTTCAGCTGGTTGGTTGCGAAAGGTCGCCGACCAAAACGATACTGAGGCACAGTTCTATCTCGGCGCGATCTACGCCCGAGGACAGGGTGTAGCGCGTAATTATGTAAAGGCTTATACCTGGTTAACCGTGGCAGCGGATCAAGCGGCGGGTCAGAATAGGTTGCAGGTGTTTTCAGAACGCAACACTTTGGAGAAGAAAATGACTGCCGCACAGATCGTGAACGCGAAGCGACGAGCTCGTGCTTGGCTTCCAGTGTTGCGTGGGAGCAAACGTTCAAAGCGGTTTCACCGCTTGGGCTGTCAACACTACAACGCTGCGGACTCGCCGGTGGTTTTTCGGTCTCACGAGGAGGCCTTGGCTGCGGGGTGGCAGGCTGCGGCTGACTGTCACCAAAAAGGTTATTTGCCGCATGAAGCCAGTTTAGTCAACGAGACGCTCGGTCACGATAGCCCGATGGTGCTACGCGGGAACAAGCGATCGAAGCGATTTCACCAACCCAACTGTCGAAACTACGGTGGTGCAGACTCTACTGTGTCTTTTCGTTCACAAAGTGAGGCGGAGGCAGCCGGATTTCGTCCAGCTGCTGATTGTCACCGAAAGATGCCACTTCATGGGAATAAACGATCGAAACGATTTCACCGGCCAGGCTGCCAACACTATCTGAGTGTTGATTCCACGGTGATTTTTCGATCTCACGAAAAGGCCATAGCGGCTGGTTTTCAACCGGCGGCTGACTGTCATACCAGCGTTTACTTGAAGTTTGACGCTGCCGAGTTTCGAGCATCACTCTCACTGCAGCAATTCCCGTCGGAGCGTTTCGCGAAACGGTGTCGTAGGGGTATGACACTTCTGGCGAGGCCAGATGTAACAGAGGCTTCGTCTCAGGCGGAGGGGTTGGAACGAGACCAGGGGAAAGGCGGAAAATTATTCATTGATCAGAAATGGAATAACGCTGATTGGACGAAACAGGCCTTCAATCCGGAGTGGGGTTCAACTGACGAGATCCGCCGCCGCTTACTAGAATCAGGCTGGACACGTAAGAGCATCAATGCTTACAAGCAACAAAATTGGGGTTTTAAGGTCGCTATTGCGAGACGACCGGATCTTGCAGATTTGTAGTTTTCGTGATGTTTTCGTGTTGTTCGGAAGTGATCTCGAGAAAATCGTCCTTCTTGATTTCAAAATAGCCGCCGTGTTGCAGACATGAGGTCTTTGGTTCAAAGTGAATGAGTTCTATAAAGGTACGGCCACAATTCTCTTTTTCGAGTTTGCAGTATGAGACCAACATAATTCTGACCATATAATGCTCATGCAATTCGCGGATAATTCTTCAAGTTGTGTTGAATGAAATATTTCTCGGAACGCACAGTCATCTTTTTTTGACGGATACATTAGGGGGAGGTTCAATAAATGGACCGACAATCTTTGCGAGAATCTTTTGTAGCTGTTGCGATTATTTTTGGGTTGCTGAGTAACGTACTTGCGCAGACATCAGGGACGTTTACCAAGGACATTGCACCAATTCTGTTCGATAAATGCGTGAGTTGTCATAGACCTGGCGAATTAGCTCCTATGTCTCTGCAGTCGTATGACGAAGTTCGGCCATGGGCTCGAGCTATCAAGGACAAAGTTTTATCCGGAGAAATGCCGCCCTTTTTTGCAGAGTCAAACTTTGGGTTCTTCAAGAATGATCCAAGGCTCACTATTGGCGAGAAAGAGTTGATTGAAAATTGGGTTGATGCCGGTGCGCCGAAGGGGGATTCCAGTGACCTTCCCGTATTGCCTGTTTTTACAGACGGCTGGGCACTGGGTGAGCCTGATCACATCCTGACACTTCCCGAAGTGACCGTACCGGCCGAAGGTGAAGATTATTATCCAGACCTTAAGTTGACAATAGACCTACCCGAAAAACGGTGGATTCGGGCGATTGAAGTGAGGCCTAGCAACCGGGCTGTCACCCATCACTCAGTGATTTTTACGACGGGGATGGGTGAGGGCGGTGGCAGCGGATTTTTCGATGTTTTGGCTGTTTGGTCGGTTGGGACTAACCCCCATGAGTTTCCCGAGGGGATGGGGCGTTGGATCCACCCAGGCCAGGAACTCACGATCAACGCGCATTACCACCCGATCGGCCAAGTTGAAACCGACCAGACCAGAATTGCGTTGTACTTCGGTGAGGGCGATATGCAGAAGGAGGTGACTGCGGTTTTGGCTGGATCGATGACTTTCGAAATCCCACCGCATGCCGAGAATCACGAACTTCGTTCTTCATACATCATCGACCAGGATGTTAGCGTTATCTCCTACTTTCCGCATATGCACCTGCGTGGTCAGAACATGAAGCTTGAAGCTCGGTATCCGAATGGTGAGACCGCAACCCTAATCGACGTTCCGGAATATGACTTCGACTGGCAGCTTTTTTACTATCCCGAACAACGTGTATCACTACCAAAAGGTACGAGACTGGACATAACCGCGCATTATGACAATTCGTCAGGGAATCCTTTTAATCCTGACCCAGCGTCGCCCGTCCGGTTTGGATTAGAGACAACTGATGAGATGATGTTTACGGTATTTGAGTTCTACGCAGACGAGGGTGTTAGTCCGACCCCGGCCACGGCCGAGACACGCGTTGAAGCGTTGCTCACCTCCTTGCCCGTCGGTTCTGCTTACCGCGTTGGGCTTTCAATGGGCAACAATACTTTTCCGACGGCTCTGCATCTCCCGGAAAATGGCGAAGGTACATGGTACATTCCGATGAGAGGCAATCTGATGGTCGTTCCTGCTCAGAACATCACGTGGGATGGAGATGCCTACCGCTTTGACATGCAATTCCGTCTTGGACCGATGGGAGGCAATTTTGTTGTTGAGGGAACCGTAGACGCAGAAGGGGTTATTGAAGGGACTTTCACGGGCGGTGGTTTTGTGCCTTTCTCTAACTTTCAGGGAGTCGTAGACAGCGGAAATTGACACGGTAGTGGCGGTCCGTGAAATCAGTTCTTCAGGGAAGTGACCGCTATTGCTTTTTTGTTTTAGGCTTTACGTTTGGTTGGGAGCTCTTGTCGACTTTTGGTAATTGTTGATTGCGTTTCCGGCCGAATAGAGTCTTCCTTTGCAGGAAAGGCCCCGGTCCGAGAGGACCGAGGCCTTTTTTGTCTGCATCGGTGGCGTTGGGTTTCCCCGCATTGGGGTTCCCCGTATTCACGCCACAACGTAGCGCTAGAGGGCCCTACGAGGACGCCACCTCTACGAGACTGCTACTGTTGTAATCGTTCACTAGATCCACCTCCTTCTCGGGCGTACCCGATGTGGCGGGTCCCAACCCGCCCGACCTATCGAACCGCCCAAAGCTCGACATGGTCGCCGCATACGCGGAGCTTCAGCTCCCTAATTTTGCCATAAGCCAAGGGTTGCGGGAATGATTTATGTGTTGGCGGCTGATCAGTTACAGGGAAAGTAGGGGTAAATCAAAGCCAATACGGGCGAGAATACGGAATGAGTAGTTGTAATCTAGTTCGATCTTGTGCATTCGAGCCGAACCCTCAAGCGAAACGCCATCGGAGGTATAGAACGCTTTCGCAATACCAAATTCGTTGTAATGGCGGACTGAATGAAAGATGGTGCCATTTTCGAAGCGGGATCCGTAATGCGGGTCACCTTCCGTTTTTAGCCAAAGATTAGCGCTCCAATAAATGAAATGCCCGCGCCAACCGTTTTTGGTTGCTGCCGCTCGGACGAACCACCCACGGCCACGTTCGTTGGGAGTTTCTACCGCACGGTTTGGGACATCCTTTGACCATAGTAAGTATGTTTCGATAGAAGTTGCGTCAAGAAAATCAATCCGAGGTTCGACGATAACTCCAGGGCCTCCTGCAAAACTGTCACTGACAGGGCCACTGTCGAAGAGCTGGCCGCCTTCGTGGACATGGTGAAGTTGATAGCCAATCGAGACTGGTAGCTGTGTCTCGAGCGAGATCCGGCCTCGAATACCGGCGTCAAACCTTTCGCGATGTGCGGCTGTGTTAAGGCGCTGCCAGTTTACCCATGCGTCCTGTTGGATCCTTGCGCCATCGAGTTGCCACTGAAGGCCACCTTCATTCGGACGTGTGAACGCAAGTGTTTCGAGCTGAAGTGGAGGAAGAAGACCGTGGGGCCCACTAAGATCAGGTCCCAGTAAGGAATCTTCGGCTACGGTGTCCAAGGTGCCAAAAATGAACTTTGATGGGCCAGTGTTCACAGTGAGACTGAGGACCGGGCGTACCTGCTCAGCGAAACGAGTAGAACCAACACGGTTGTTGACAAAAATTCCGCCGCGCAAGGTCGCGCGGTCGCTAAGTGCTACGTCGATCGCAACTGTACTAGCTGTTCCAAGTAGAGTTTCGCCGTCTCGATAAGGATTAAAGAATTCTGTGTTGTCACCATAGACCAAGACGTCGGTATGCCACTTTATTCGTTCTTGTGCTGAGACATTGAAGGAATAAAAGGCAAAGAACACAAATAGGTACAGTCTGCCCAGAGAGAGAAATCTAAAATGGTCTAGGATCCGTGTCATGCAGGGTCGGATTATATAACTCTGGCTACTGCACTTCATGCGGCCCGGGACAAGTGGAAGTGTTTAATGTAAAAACGGTTGTCACTGTGTAGTGACGATCTGACTTTCGCCTGTGTACCATGGTCTTTACGTCGATGATGTATCAAGGGTAGAACACAGTGTCAGAAACTCCGAGTTCAACTTCATTTTCGGTTATTCCTCTTGAAATCGAAGGATTAGTGTTAATCCAATTGGCGTTGCATGGAGACGAACGCGGGTTTTTTACAGAGCGGTTTAATCGAGAGCGCTTCAGTGAACATTTCTTGCCCACTTCGTTTGTTCAGGACAACCATTCTCGATCGGCTCCAGGAACATTAAGAGGTTTGCATTTTCAGCACTTACCTCCTCAAGGGAAGCTGGTCGGTGTCACTCGTGGACGAATTTTGGATGTCGCAGTTGATATTCGTTTAGGTTCGGCGACATACGGAAAGAACGTGGCGATGGAATTGAGTGACGTTAACGGACGACTCCTCTGGGTGCCGGCGGGATTTGCGCATGGGTTTTGTGTCGTTGGAAATGAACCGGCCGATGTGGTCTATAAAGTCGATTCGCATTATGCGGTTGCGGGAGAAGGTGGCATTCGTTGGGACGACAAGCAGCTAGCTATCAAGTGGCCGGTGACGAAGCCTGTTGTGTCCGACCGGGACCAGAATTTGGCTACATTTGAGGACTACACGGCTCACCCACCCCACTGGGTCCAAACATGAGGTTTGGTCAATGAACGCAGACCATGAAATCTTTATGCATCAGGCGGTTGACCAGGCGGCTAAGGCGTTAGCCAATGGGGAGGTGCCCGTCGGAGCCATTGTGGTGAACAACGGGCACGCGATTGGAACCGGGTTTAATCAGCCGGTCGGGCGTTCTGACCCAACGGCCCACGCTGAGGTTATTGCGTTGAGGAAAGCTGCACGCCATGTTGGCAATTATCGGCTCACGGGTGCAACTGTTTATGTAACTATCGAACCATGTTTGATGTGTGCTGGAGCGATGGTGCATGCCCGAATCGGGACGCTTGTCTTTGGGGCATTAGAACCAAGAACCGGTGTTGTTCGGTCCCGAATGCGCGTGCTTGATGAAGCTTTCCAGAATCATCGAGTCGAAGTTGTTGAGGGCGTCCTCGAAGAGCAGTGTCGGAGTATGATTCAAACGTTTTTCGCTGACCGGCGTAAGTCTCTATAACCCTGTTGGGATTTACGACTGCGATTGTTCGCAGCACCAAAGTGTAAGGAGAGGTACCGAAGTGGTCGTAACGGGGGCGCCTCGAAAGCGTCTTGTCGGGTAACCGGCACGTGGGTTCGAATCCCACCCTCTCCGCCATTTTATCTTTGTCGCTGCACGACGATAACCCTCAATAAATA
>Ga0310120_10000293_pt1 | contig 40574 bp, 40 predicted proteins | sample CB27_AW_983_MG_FD_203506 | JGI IMG/M metagenome (GOLD analysis project Ga0310120, IMG submission 203506) | Marine microbial communities from Western Arctic Ocean, Canada - CB27_AW_983 | ecosystem: Environmental > Aquatic > Marine > Oceanic | place: Canada: Western Arctic Ocean | collected...
CTCAAAGGAATTGACGGGGGCTCACACAAGCGGTGGAGGATGTGGCTTAATTCGAGGCTACGCGAAGAACCTTATCCTGGTCTTGACATGCTTAGGAATCTGCCTGAAAGGGGAGAGTGCCTTCGGGAGCCTTTGCACAGGTGCTGCATGGCTGTCGTCAGCTCGTGTCGTGAGATGTCGGGTTAAGTCCCTTAACGAGCGAAACCCTTATCTTCAGTTGCCAGCGAGTAATGTCGGGGACTCTGGAGAGACTGCCGGTGTTAAACCGGAGGAAGGTGGGGATGACGTCAAGTCCTCATGGCCTTTATGATCAGGGCTGCACACGTCCTACAATGCGGCGTACAGAGGGAAGCAAAACCGCGAGGTCAAGCAAATCCCAGAAAACGTCGCTCAGTTCGGATTGCAGGCTGCAACTCGCCTGCATGAAGCCGGAATCGCTAGTAATCGCGGATCAGCATGCCGCGGTGAATATGTTCCTGAGCCTTGTACACACCGCCCGTCAAGCCACGAAAGTGGGGGGCCGCCGAAGTCGCTCAGCTAACCTTCGGGAAGCAAGCGCCGAAGCGGAACTCCGCGATTGGGACTAAGTCGTAACAAGGTAGCCGTAGGGGAACCTGCGGCTGGATCACCTCCTTTCTAAGGATAACCAATGTTTGGGTGGCGACATCCATACATTTACGTGGACACAGTTCTCATGCGGTAAAAAGAAGTTCCATCAATTCGCCACAAGCGATGCGATGCTGCCAAAATAAAAAGAAACGGAAAGCCCGTCGGGGATTAGCCAGAACCGACGGGTTTTTTCGTGGACTGATTGCTCTTTGCTGCCTGTAAAAACCCGGCACACGCCCATGACGCTTTTGTCAGCCTCGTGAGTTGCGTACCCGTTCATCAACAGGACGCTTGTGGTGTTGCGCCACTGCAAGTCGTCCCGCCTGCAAAAGCCGACGATTTTCTTTTTGGAGTCGGCGGGTAATTGACCTCTCGAATACCACCGATATCATGGCACATAGGTACTTGTTCGAATGAAAAAATCAATCCTCATCGCAAGCTTCATCTGCGTGGCGATCGGTTGTCACCCTCTCCAGCAAAACCAACCTGGCAGGTTGCGCATCGCGGTCACCTCGAGCACTTTTGACTCGGGACTCCTCGACCGGTTGATACCACTCTTTGAAAAACAACACGAGATCCAAGTCGACACGATCGTAGCGGGATCCGGCAAAGCGCTGAAACTGGGGGAACAGGGCAACGTGGATTTAGTATGGGTCCACTCACGAACAGCCGAAGACAAATTCATGGCAGCTGGCGACGGCATCCGCCGTGAAGATGTGATGTACAACTCGTTTGAAATTTTGGGACCTGCTTCAGATCCTGCCGGCGTGCGCGGTGGCCGGGCCGCCGAAGCTTTGCAGGCCATTTCCCGGGGCCAGCATTGGTTTCTCTCGCGCGGAGACCAAAGTGGCACCCACCAGCGAGAACTGTCCTTGTGGAAAACCGTGGGTGAACCGCCACATTGGAAGCAATATATCGAGAGCAACCAAGGCATGGGGCCGACCCTTGTGATGGCCGATCAAAAGGAGGCTTACGTGCTGGCCGACCGGGGAACCTATCTCAAATTCAAAGACAAGATCGAACTAGTATCCCTGGTCCAGTCTCCCGAGGAGTTGGCCAATCCCTATGGGATTCTGGTGGTCAATCCGGCAAAACATCCAGCGATTAAGGACGCTTTCGCACAGGCGTTTGTCGACTTTCTCATTTCGCCTGCAACCCAACGTCTGATCAGGGAATTTAAAATCGCAGGCGAACAACTCTTTTACCCTCTGCACTTGGCCGCTACGGAATAGTCCCCTCGCCATGGAATTGATCTGGGACAGTCTGCGGCAAGCTTTGCACATGATCTTAACAGCCGATCCAACCGTCTTGGACGCTGGATTTCGCAGTTTGTGGATATCAGCCATTGCAGTCACCGGCGCCGGCATTGTCGGTTTGCCCTTGGGCAGCCTACTGGCTCGAGTACGTTTCCCTGCCCGCCGAATCATCATCACACTGTTTCGTGCCGGGATGGCTGTGCCCACCGTGTTCATTGGCCTGCTCTGCTTCGCCTTCTTTGAACGCCACGGACCTTTGGGACCTTACGACTTATTGTTTACACCCGGAGCAATCATGGCGGGCGAATTCCTGCTCGCGTTGCCACTGGTTGTCACCATCTCACACGGTGCCATCGCAGCGCTGGATCCCCGGGTTGCCGAAACAGCGAAGTCCTTGGGAGCGGGTCTTGTCAGGCGTTGGCTGACCTATCTATCGGAGGCCAAGACAGGAATTCTCGTGGCCATGATGACAGCCTTTTCCAGATGCGTGACAGAACTTGGCATTGCCATGATGGTGGGAGGTAACATCAAGGAACGCACCCAGACCCTGACGACCGCGACGGCTCTCGAAACCGGCCAGGGTGAATTTGCGCGAGGGTTGGCAATGGGCTTGATCCTGTTGCTAATCGCCATGATCGTTACCAGTCTCATTGTTTTTCTGGGACGCGAAGATGAATAATCCCCCCCTGATCCAAATCAAGGACCTGAAAGTTGTCAAAAACGGACGGACGATTTGTTCCGTGCCGGAAATTTTGGTCAACGAAGGCCAACGACTGGCCTGTATCGGCAAAAATGGTTCAGGTAAATCGACGTTGTTGCGGGTGCTGGCTGGCTTTGAAAAAGACTGCCTGGGAATCTGTAAGGTTTCTGCGCCCAAAAAAGAGCGGGTTTATGTTCATCAGTCGCCGTACCTGTTTCGAGGAAGCGTGTTATTCAACGTGAAATACGGCCTGCGCGCTCGGCGCCACAGTCACAGGACCTCTGAAAAGGTGGCTCGGCAATGGTTGGAGGCCCTAGGTGTGCAAAATCTTGCCGAACGTTCGGTGCACGAACTTTCGGGCGGAGAAAAACAAAGAGTGGCCTTGGCGCGCGCGTTCTCGCTGGAGCCCCGCTTGCTGCTGCTGGATGAACCTCTGTCTGAATTGGACGAACCGGGCAGTGCCAGTTGTCTAGAAGCGATCGCCAGGCTGGTGGACAGTACGATCATTGTGGCTTCTCCTGCGCCCCTGCCATCGGTTCAAGGGCTGCGTATGGAGACGTTCGTTTTGGAAGATCGAACGGAGACTTGAATTAGTGGCCCTGCGGTATCGTACAGGATGCAGAATATCAGCGACGACCCTGGTTTGCTGAGGACGATAAACCAAGTTCGGGTTCAGTGCTCTCCTGCTCATCAGTGCTCTCCTGCTCATCAGTGCTCTCCTGCTCATCAGTGCTCTCCTGCTCATCAGGGACTCCTGCTCATCAGGGACTCCTGCTCATCAGGGACTTCTGCTCATCAGGGACTTCTGCTCATCAGGGACTTCTGCTCATCAGGGACTCCTGCTCATCAGGGACTCCTGGTCTCTGCGCCGACGGGGCCGGCCAAAGGTCCCCCTGGAAGTTGCTGGTTTGTTTTGCTAACTTACCTGCACACGGTTGTTGATGATTTCTGACAGGTCAAAACGAATGAAACAAGCAATTGCAGGTGTTGTGGCTCGGGATATGGCCGAAGTCGATGTAATGACGGTTTGGCCATCCATTGCCGCCTATCCTTCGGGGCGGTTTTTAGGACGCCTGTACGCAAATCGGGTTGGGATCTACGTTTTTCGGATCGGTAATTTGATCGCTTTGGCATCCATACCGCATGCGCTGGCTCTCTATTTTTATCGCATTCTTCCCTGGGTCGGTTCACGTTACACACTGACCAACAGGCGAGTGATCGTCCAGCGAGGTTTACAGGCAGTGGAAGACAAATCAACGGAACTGGGTCGATTCAACCGTATCGAAATTGCAGTTCAGCCGGGACAATCCTGGTTCAAGGCAGGTGACCTCCTGTTCTACCAAGGAGAGACTGAAACCTTTCGCTTAGAAGGGGTTTCCCGTCCGGAGGTGTTCCGCGAGATCTGCATGAAATCCAACGCGTCCTATTTAGGCGTAAAGGCTGCTCTCGAACGACAGGCTGCCAGCGCTTGAAAAATCCGCCCGGCTGGCCGGAAAAGGTGCTGATTCTACCAAGCGGTTTCCTTCCACCACGTCCAGCGGGCCACTCTTCTCACGACCTGCACTGGAAAACCAGTGTTTCCGGTTCGTTCGGATGGCTGATTCAGGGACCCCATTGGCTTTGAATGCCGGTGGAAGGCCGGGGAGCGTTTCCTGCGGAAGAGGGTAGCAGATACCCATGACGATAGTTTTCCCTACTGCGTCTGGGATGGGAGAATGCTTCCGAAGTGTCGTCAGGTAAGCGGGAATCCACTTGATAACGGTAAAAGTTTCGAGGTAACCCCAGCGTGGTAGTTGCTGGACCATTGGTCCGTTGCTGGAACCATCTTTTCGATCGAATACCCGTGGTACGGAATTGTAGATTTGGAAACTCCGTCCCTTCCGTGCTCTCCTTTGTATCGGCTTGGAAACCACTGCCGATTCCTGTCCTACGACCGTCCAACGGTTTCCAAGGGTATTGAAAAGGTTTTGTAAATCGCCTTTGCCGGAAACCGTTGGTGTCGGGAGAACCCGTTTCGTTGTCCACCGCGGCCTCTTCTTCTTCGGTCGATGTCGATTCGTCTACCTTGTCGGCACCCCCGTCAGACCGTGGCAGGTTGGCGAGGCTCGCGGAATTATAGTTAAGCTCGTAGTTTTTAATGTCCGCCAGCCAGTCTTCGAATTCCTCCATGGGCCGGATCAGTCCCTCACGATGTGAAGTTATCGAGAGCAATTCCTGCGGCGACTTGTCAGAATCGCGCGTGGGAAGCATCTCGGAAAATTCCTTTTTGTTTCTTGTTTTTTCAAACGCAGACTCTCGCCGCTCCGTCTCTGTTTCATCATCCGACGCCACATCATAGGAACGCGTGGTTCCAGCCCGGGCTCCCCAATGTCGCTTGTCTTTTGTAGAGTCCGTCGGCGTCATGTTTTTCAGAAACTTTACGTCCGTTGCCAGTTCTTCCTCCTCCGCTTCTCGGTCCAACTGCTTCCGAACTTTCCGAACTTTCCGATCGACTTCCATCGATTCCACCAGAGACTCCACATTTATCGGAGGGCCGTTGAGAAATGCTTTGTCGAAATTGGGGTCGTTTCGATGGGCAGACCGCCGATCTGCCCGGGCGAGTTCTTCTTTTCCAAAAACTTTGTAGGCTTCACATCGCATGTAGTACCCCTCGCAATCCGAGGGATTGATTTCGATGGCCTGTGAAAAATCCTTGATCGCCTGCTCCAGTTCCTTCTTGGCCATCCACGACCGTCCACGCAAGATGTAGGCGCCGCTGTTGGCCTGGTCCTGCTCGACCGCCTGGCTGCTGAAATCGATAGCTTGGTCCCACTTGCTGTCGAGAAACGCTCCCTTGGCAAGTTCGGTGAGAGTCAATTGCTCCTGCTGCTGACAACCCGCGAGTGTCAAAGCAACCAAGATGACCAGCCAGGGCAAAGAAACAGCCAATTTCATCCCCGAAACTCCTCAGAAGAGAATCACCAGTACCACTCCACAATCATAGAACACCAGCGGGCATTAGTGAAGGTTTTAGGGTCCCAAAACTGATTCAATCGGAAAAATCCGGCCTGAACCCAGCACTGCCGCTGCGGGAGCGGGGGGCTCTCGCAACAGGGCGCTACGCGGAGGAGCCCAGGCTGGTACGTCGAAACGCGCAGCCCGGGAAAAATGACCCCGACGGGACTCGAACCCGTGTTGCCGGCGTGAAAGGCCGGAGTCCTAGACCACTAGACGACGGGGCCTGGCGCAAGAGCATACCAGTGGTTCGGTATAATCGTGGTAATGACTCACGGTCAAGTGGAGATAGGAAAACCAGAGGAACTCCCGACTTTGCCAGAACACCAGTTCAGAAAGGCAACTTCAAGCCGATTCGAGAGTGGCCATGAATCGTCAGAGTGGTTATTTCAACCTGTTTCAGCCTGTTCGGTTGACGAACCCGAATCCCCTGCAGATGGTTGTTCGTCCTCAATACCGTGAATGGCGTTGTAAACTTCCTGGCGGTGAACCGGAATTTCCTTGGGAGCTTCCACACCGAGCCGAACTTTGTCCCCGCGAATCTCCACAACGACGATTGTGATGTCGTCGTTAATGATAATACTTTCGTTTCTTTTACGGGATAACACCAACATAAAACATTCCTTGTTGTAGTCAGGTGCTCCAAGTGCACCGTTTAGCCGCAGGACACCTACAATTACGGAGGCCGTTTGACGCGTTTGACGACCGAAGCACGTGAACTTCCTTATTCCACTCTAAGTGCTCGCGTAAGGGAGTCAAGGAACACAGGGCAAACTAACCTTTTTTTTTAAAAAAACCCTATTTTTTAAATAACCCTTTGATCCGGGCGTCTTATGTCCCGTCTCCCGCAGTTTCAAAGCCTGTCGCGGCCCCGATTTAACTTCTCTCTAGAATCCTAAACTAATACTTCAGCACCAGTTAGAACAAATCTCCAAGTTCGACCCTGTTTTTCCAACTAATTTCAGCGGATTTTAGGTAGCTGAGCCGTTACCAACCTGAAAAACTCCGCCTGTTGGCAATTCCAGACATCGGTGATCGATTGAGGCAGCCAACACAGGCCCCCCATCAGTACTGGAAATCTGGTCTATTTCGGGACCCCGTTGCGAGCGTCCCGACTGCCGCTTCAGACAAATGGACGGTACAGAAGGGGCGACGAACCTGAAAACTCCGGGCAGGTGGAGCGGAACTGCCCACCGGGCTTCAGGCACTAATTGAAGGTATCCGTAGCGAACAGTGAAAGCGAACAGTGAAAGCGAACAGTGAAAGTGCAGGGATGGTATCTCACTAGCCGATTCAAACCGAGTCGCCCGATGCGTCTGGTAGTTCGGGTTCGCGTAGCGGTTGCGAATCCAATACTGGCGTCTATAATTCGTCTCATCTTGCGCGTGGTTTCGCGCTGGACTGGTGAGTTTTTCAAAGCGGAGGCGAAAGGACGTTGTCAACCATGAAGTGGGAATGGGCTCGGAACATCTGGCAAACGATTTCCACGGTGGTCCGGGGCATGTGGGTCACGCTACGATATTGGTTGAAAACCTACCATGCAGACCGTGGCACGTTTACGGAAAAGTTTGAGTATCCGGAATTGCCAGTTCCAGTTGCTGCTCGGTATCGAGGCTTCCATCGGTTTGACTTGACGACCTGCATTGCGTGCGATCAATGTGCAAAGGTCTGCCCTGTTGATTGCATCTACATTGGCAAAGAGAGGGTGCAACAGGGCAAGGGGTTCAAGGTGACTGGATATGCCATTGATTATTCAAAATGCATGTTTTGTGCTCTCTGTGTCGAACCCTGTCCGGTAGACTGTATCTTTATGGGAGCTACGATGGACTTGAGTTGTTACAGTCGAGACGGTTGCATTGTCGATTATTCACGGATGCCGGTGGAAATCGCATGGGGTCGCAGCATGCTTAATCCGACAGCAGTCGCCGAATCGAAGGTGATTGTCGATCCTGTGCATGGGGGACCGAACTAGGTGCTGCAACGGTTTTTTTATTATGGACTCACAACAGTGTTATAAGCCAAAGAAACTTTTCACCGTGAAAGAAGCAAACACCACTTTGCCACTGGTGCGTGCGATCACCAGCGATCTAGCACGGCTTTCCCTGGAGCTGACCGAGCGTCGACAGCGTTTACGTCACCTGCTTTCTGGTCGAGAATTCGAAGCTGGGGACCCCTACGGAGAGGAACTAGCCCAGGTGGGACAGGAACTGGAGCAGGATGGCTTGCGGTTACGAGATTATGTCGACGAATTGCGCGAGTTGGGTGTGGAACCAAAAGGGGCCACGGAAGGTCTGGTCGACTTTCCCAGCATGCTCGATGGACGATTAGTATTTCTGTGCTGGAGACTGGGTGAATCGGAAGTCATGCATTGGCATGAAATCGACGAAGGGTTCGCCAAGCGGCAGTCACTGGGCGCGGACAGCGTGACTGACAAGTCGGAGGACGAGGGCGATTTGCGCACCTGACCCTTAAGTCACGCCTTGCAATTTGGCACAAGCCCTCTAAAATTCGCGTTTGGCCGAAGTGGGTAACTTCTGGCGATTGCCTCCTGCATCAGCTGAGGCGTGACGTGTCGTTGTGAACAACGCACGGGTCGATTTTCCGGAAAGCGGCGGGTTCGAAATCTCAGATGTCAGCATCGACAACCATCGTCGGCTATCTGGCCTTGTTCGCTGCGGTCGGATTTGGCTTTGTCCTGCTCAATCTGTTGATTGGTCGGTTTCTGCGCCCAGCCAACCCCAGTCCGGAAAAACAGGAAATCTACGAATGCGGAGAATCAACCATTGGCTCCAGCTTCGTGCAATTTGACTTACGGTTCTACGTGGTTGCTTTGGTTTTCATCGTGTTCGACGTGGAAGTCGCATTCATGTTCCCTTGGGCGACCGTCTACGGCAAAGCTCTGCATCTCAGGACCGCTAGTCAGCAAGCCGAAGTTTCTCCAGGTTTGACAACGGGAGAAAACGGGCTGACGGATGAAATTCGGGGCTTGTACCGGGAACTGGGTGTTGCTGATCCGTCTCTCGCGATTCCCGAAACCGGTGATGCGTTTTCAGCAGTGCAAACCGGCGCAAATAACCTGGTGTGGCTCTCTGCGGGAGCGATGGCAGTGTTCTTCTTTGTCCTGCTACTGGGGTTCGCTTACGAATGGAAGACAGGAGCCATGGATTGGGTACGTGCCATCACGCCACCTGACACTGCTTCTCTGGTTCGCGCGCCTCCCGCAATGCCGCGTGGGGAAGAGCCTGCACTGACCAACTGATGGATATGTAGACAGGCGTCACAGCATCCCGGCCACGACAATCGATTTTGACGGAAGGTATTTACCAAATGACAGGTGTGGATTTCTTAAATAAACTGAAACAGCAGTTCGCGGATGGCGTCGTGACGGCGAATCTCGAGGCGATTGATCCCTGGATTGAAGTGAGCCCGTCCGCGCTGGTCGAAATCTGTCGGTACCTTCGGGACGAACCAGATTTACGATTCGAAGTGCTCAACTGCGTCACCGCAGTCGACTACTTTGAACCGGATCCCAAGAAAGCCAAGAAAGTCGATTGGGAGCCGCATCTGGAGGTCGTTTATCATGTTTCCAGCGTCACTCACAAACACAGTCTAGTCTTGAAAATCAATTTGGCACGCTGGAAAGATGATCAAGAGGGCCAACTTCCGGAAGTTCCCAGCGTGGCCGCCGTGTGGAGCACGGCAGACTGGCACGAGCGGGAGGTGTTCGACCTTTCAGGAATTAACTTCACTGGACACCCTGACCTGCGGCGGATCCTTTGCCCCGAGGACTGGGTAGGGCATCCACTGCGAAAAGATTATGAGATGCCGTTGGAATACCACGGAATTCGCGGACGGTAGATAAGAGGAAAGCGAACGAAATCATGGCGACTGCTGAAGATCCTCGAATCATTGAATTCGATGTCCGCACTGACGAAATGCTCGTCAACATGGGCCCGCAGCATCCCAGTACACATGGTGTGCTGCGTTTGGTCTTGAGGACCGATGGTGAAGTTGTTTCGGAAGTCATGCCGCATATCGGGTACCTGCATCGTTGTGCTGAGAAGATCGGCGAGAATCTAACGACGCGGCAGTGGGTTCCCTACACGGATCGCATGGACTACCTGGCGGCCATGAACATGAATCTCGGATGGGCCTTGACCGTCGAAAAACTGCTGGAACACGAACTGCCCGAAAAGGCTCGACACTTGCGCGTGATCATCGCCGAAATGGGTCGTATTGCCAGTCACTTGGTTGGTATGGGGGCCTATGGATTAGATCTGGGTACTTTCAGTCCGTTCCTTTACGCGTTTCGCGAACGGGAAAAGATATTGGACCTGTTTGAAGACGTGTGCGGAGCCCGGCTGACCACGAGCTACCTGACACCGGGAGGTGCCACGGCCGACTTGCCCGGTGGGTGGTTACAGAAATGCGAGAAGTTCCTTGATCAGTTCATACCCAACATCCAGGAATACCACACGCTGCTGACCTCCAACGCAATTTTCATCAAGCGGACAGCGGGAATTGGTGTACTGGCTCCTGAGATGGCCCTCGACTATGGCTGCACCGGGCCCGTGTTACGGGGTAGTGGAGTCGATTATGATCTACGCCGGGATGGCGAAGAACGTTACACGGAGATGTACGACGGCTACGCGTTCGAGGTCGTTTGTGAGCGTGACGGACATTATCCACGGGACCACGATTACCCACCCGTTCCTTCGGAAACTGTGTTGGGAGATTGTTGGCACCGGTTCTATGTACGGATGCTAGAAGTCGTGCAGGCAATTGACTTAGTGCGGCAAGCCATGGATCGTTACAGTACGGCTTCAGGAAATTGGGGAGAACCGATTAAAATAACTCAGAAGATCCCACGTGGCGAAGTCTACCTGGAGACGGAGGCTCCGCGAGGTCAAATGGGGTTTTATTTGGTATCCGACGGATCGTCGATCCCCTGGCGAGTCAGAGCTCGTAGCAGTTCCTTTTGCAACCTCTCGGTTTGTCCCGAGATCTGCCGAGGCTGCCTAATTGCGGACGTGCCTGCCATCGTGGGTTCCACGGATATCGTTATGGGCGAAATTGATCGGTAGGAGACATCTGCGGGGAGCTCCAATTCGAGTGAGCGGGGGCTTGTCCTGAGCGGTGACTTTGTGACATATTTCACGATCTCAGTAGAAAGTAACGGGCAATCAGACAACTCCTTCGGGGGATGTCTGCAGTTCGAAAGTGAAACGGATGCCCCTGTGATAAAGAGGGATAGCCTAAAGAGTGGCTGACTGGATCAACGAACAACTCGCTATTTATTTAAGCGCGGTGATGCCGGAGTCCGCGGAGGCACCTGGCTACGTGATTGCTGCGCTGATTCAGGCAGCGTTGATCATTCAGGTTCCGGCAGTTGGTGCACTGGTGTTCATCTGGATGGAGCGTAAAGTTTCGGGACGAATTCAGGATCGGTTGGGACCCACACGCACGGGAGGCAAGTTTGGTTGGCTACAGACGTTGGCCGATGGTCTCAAACTCATCACCAAAGAAGACCTCATTCCCGGTTCGGCCGATGCCATGCTGTTCAAACTGGCACCATACTTGAGTTTTGCGGCCAGCTTTGCTGCTTTTCTCGCTCTACCTTTCGCAACTGGTTGGGTTGGTCAGCACATCAATGTAGCGGTCTTCTTCGTGGCAGCCGTGTTGGGGCTGGAAGTGTTCGGAGTCTTGCTGGCCGGCTGGGCTTCGGGTTCGAAGTGGTCACTGTTTGGAGCCATGCGTGAAGCAGCTCAGGTAGTGAGTTACGAAGTCCCCATCGGTTTATGCATCATCATCCCCGTCATGGTCTGCGGAACGATGGACTTGATCACCATCGGAAACATGCAGGCAGGTTTGTTCACCAACTGGTTGATTTTCCACGACCCGTTCACCTTCTTCACGTTTTGGATTTTCTTCACCTGCGCCACGGCCAGTGTCAACCGGGCTCCTTTTGATTTAGCAGAAGCCGAAAGTGAACTGGTGGCTGGTTTTCACACAGAGTATTCAGGATTACGTTGGAGCATCTTTTTCATGGCCGAGTACGGCTCGATGTACATCGTCAGTGCATTGGGTGCAATTTTGTTCTTCGGGGGTTGGAATGGTCCGATCCCTATCTTCCATTGGATCGGTTGGGCCTACTCGGGTGTCGGCGAAACGCCCACGCTTGCAGGATGGCTTGCAAACTTGTTTGGTTGTGGCAACCTGATTCTAAAAAGTGTGGTGGGGGTGACCGTCATGATATGGGTTCGCTGGACCCTGCCTCGCCTGCGCATTGATCAGGTAATCACCACGTGCTGGAAATATTGCGTGCCGTTGAGTTCGGTGATGTTTGTCGGTGTCTTGCTCTACACCGCGACCGATACCTGGTCTCCCAATGATTTGTTTCCTCACCGAAGTCGGGCATCCGTACGTGAAGGTTGGATCTCGCAGGACCAAGCACGTTCCGCTGGCAATCCGGAAGAAGACGAGGAGCAGGCGGCCCGCGATGAAGATGACCTCGCCAGGACTTCAAATCAGCCTGGGGAAGAATTTGTTCTACTGGCCCGATCAGCGGAGGAACGAAAATAATGCTCCTCTTCACTGCTCTTAACTGGCATACGCTTTTCTTTCTGATCTTCGCATTGTTTGCCTGTTTTTTTGCCTTCTGCGTGCTAGTGACCAGCAACATCGTACGTATGGCGTTTTACCTGACCTTAGCGTTGGGAGCCACTGCCGGATTGTTCATGTTGGCTGGAGCTCATTTTGTCGGCGCCATGCAATTGATGATTTACGTGGGCGGAACACTTGTGCTGCTGGTATTTGGAGTCATGCTAACGGCCCAGGACAGTTTTGTACGGATGAGCACCCGGGGTGGCGACTGGGTGTTGGCCGTGGCCGTGGGAGTTTCCTTGCTGGCGTTACTTGTGGTCGCTGCGATCTATCTTCCACAAGGGGAATTTCATGCTGATGCACAGGCCAAGATTCCGGCGGATGTTGCAAACCAAACAACTTCGCTCGGCTTGGCCTTGTTGAGCACGCGCCCCGACAAACTGGTAGCAACAAATGAAACGTTGGCAGCAGGGATGTCGGGATACCTATTGCCTTTCGAAATTGTCTCCGTCCATTTATTAGTGGTGCTCATCGGAGCAGCCTATCTGGCGCGTGCCCGGCGGCACGCACCACCACCATCATAGCGATTACGTGTGAATCAATGAGTCTCTTTGAACCTGTCGGTGTTACACATTATCTGATCGTGGGTGCCGTGATGTTTGTGATAGGTGCCATCTGCATGGCAACTAAACGCAATGCCCTGGGCATATTGATGGGGATTGAACTGGTGCTGAACGGGGCAAACATCAATTTCGTTGCTTTTGGCAGCCAGTACCTCCGTACCGAGACTTTGGGTCTGGACGGGCAACTGGTCGCCTTATTTGTCATTGTCTTGGCTGCGGCCGAAGCTGCCGTGGCCCTCGCAATCGCGCTGAACTTCTACAACAATCATGCGACAATCGATGTCGACAGAGCGGATGAGCTAAAAGGTTAATGGTTCCTTCTGAGTGGTTACCAAGGTTACTGGGAATTGCGGTACTTCTGCCGCTGGTGGCGTTTGTCGTAAACGTACTGGTCGGCCCCGCGCTGAAAAAGTACGCGGCCTACCTCTCGACTCTCATGATCTGTCTGGCGTTCGTCTGCTCCATGACGTCCCTGGTCCTGGCATGGCTGCCATACCACGATCCTGCGCCGGCAGGCCATGGTGACAGTGAACCCCATGCGGCGGCAACCAGCATGATCATTCCTGTTGCCGACCAACCCCAGCAGGCCCACCAGGAAATTGCTGCATATACCGGATACTGGTATCGCCTGGGCCAATTCGGGTCGCTGCACCTGGACATCGGTTACTACATCGATTCACTGGCCGTCTGCATGTTCTGCATGGTGACGCTTATCGCGTCCTGCATCCATTTCTATTCAATTGGATACATGCACGATGAAGAGTCCGAATACACCGACCATGAAGTGACGTTGAGTGACGGTTCTTACTTGACAAGACCCGGACGTTTTCCGCGATTTTTCCAGTATCTGTCGCTGTTCTGCTTCAGCATGCTGGGGCTGGTCATCTCGGGAAATATCGCAATGACATTTGTTTTCTGGGAACTGGTCGGTATCTGTTCTTATTTTCTGATCGGTTTCTATGTCGAACGTCCGAGTGCATCGACGGCTGCCAACAAAGCATTTATCGTAAACCGCGTGGGTGACTTTGGCATGATTATCGGACTGATGGTGATCTGGTCAACGTTGGGAACGTTCAACTTCGGAGACATCACAAAGGATGAGCCGGGAATCTTTAGTTTGGTGCGTCCTGCGGAACATCAGCATGAATTGATCGTGCCCGCCAAGATGGTACAGGAGGCAGCCAGTGAAAAAGTGGCTGAGATTGTACAACATTCAGAAAGCCTCGAAACAGCCCTAAGCGAAATCGATGCGTGTACAGATGACTGGCGCAAAGAAGGCTACGGATATTGGCTGATGATTGTGGCGGGTCTGGGAATCTTTTGCGGATGCGTGGGTAAAAGTGCGCAATTCCCGCTACAGACCTGGCTGCCCGATGCCATGGAGGGACCGACACCGGTTTCCGCATTGGTGCATTCGGCAACGATGGTGGCGGCAGGTGTGTTCCTCGTGGGAAGATTTTTCCCAGTCTTTGTTCCCGAAGTATTGCTGGTGATTGCGGTGGTCGGCTGTATCACGCTCTTCATGGCTGCCACCATCGCCATCACGGCAACCGATATCAAACGCGTCCTGGCCTATTCGACCATCAGTCAGTTGGGATACATGATGCTGGCCCTGGGGGTTGGTGGCTGGATGGCCGGCATGCTACACCTGTTTACCCACGCCTTTTTCAAAAGTCTGTTGTTCATGTGTTCCGGTTCGGTGATCCACGGAGTTCACACCAACGAGATGACCGAAATGGGTGGCTTGCGCAAGAAAATGCCGGTCACGGCTTACACGATGTTGATCGGGTGCCTGGCAATCTCCGGCGCAGGGATACCGTTTTTAATTGGTTTCAGTGGATACTATTCGAAGGATGCCATCCTGGAACAAGTTTTCTCGTTCTGGAGGTACCAACCGGAAAACGCCGGTTGGGGCGCTCTGTTTTTCCTGGTAGCGGCCGGCAGTGCGGGAATCACAGCCTTCTATATGTTTCGTCTGTGGTTCATGACCTTTGCTGGTGCGCCACGCGATCAAGAACGGTACGACCATGCTCACGAGTCGCCCAAAGTCATGTACATTCCGCTCATCATCCTGTCGATTTTTGCTGTCGGTGTCGCCTGGAACTTTTTTGATGTGAGCCTGACGAATTTACTGGAACAGGCAAGACCTTTAGGTACCGCCGCATCTGTGCAGGGTGAGATTGTCCAGCAGTGGTGGCCCGATGAACACCTTGCTCATCAGGAAAAAATAGTCTTTCCGGTGACGCTCATCGCCTTCGGAACGGCAGTGACCGGGTTTTTGCTGGCGATGCTCTTCTACGGCTTGCGTGTTTTGAATGCGCAGGAAGTTCAACAGCAGTTTCACATGGTGTATCGATTTCTGTTAAACAAGTGGTGGTTTGACGAGTTGTACGACTTCCTTTGGGTGCGCCCCACGCTCTTGATCTCACGTTTGGTGACGGGTATCGATCGACGGTGGATCGATGGCTTGATTGACGGTCTTGCGGACTGCACTAAACGGTTCTCTCAATGGGGAGATCGCTGGGTGGACCAAGGCGTGGTCGATGGATTTGCCAATCTCATCGCTCGTTGGACTTTTAACACCGGACTCTCACTGCGACGAGTTCAAACCGGTCAACTCCGGCAGTACGTGATGTTTATAGCCCTGGGCACCGTTGCCATTTTTATTTTAATCAGCCTGTTTTGGTCCCGCACTTTGGCGGGTTAAGTGACGGACTTTGGTCATCATGGAAAATCCCCTGCTTCTTTTCAGTCTTATCATTTTTGCTCCTGCCCTCGGGGCCCTGGTGCTGGCATTTGTCCCCAAAGACAAGCCCGACATCATACGGCTATTCACACTGTTCGTGACGATTCTGGTGCTGGTCCTGACAATCCTAATGGCCATTCCGGGGCAATTACCGGTCAGTTTCGATCTATCCGTTGATACGATGCAGGGTGCCTCGCAAGTCTCCTGGATACCGACCTTCAATATCGACTACTTCCTGGGTGCTGATGGCATCAGCTTTCCCCTGGTAATCTTGACCACCCTCGTCACGATGTTGGCAATGGGTGCCAGTTGGTCCATCACCAAACACGTGAAAGGCTACTGCATCCTGTTCTTGTTGCTGGAGACTGGAATGCTGGGAGTTTTCCTGGCACTTGACTTCTTTCTGTTCTACGTCTTCTGGGAAGTCATGCTGTTGCCGATGTATTTTCTGATCGGCATCTGGGGCGGTCCCAGAAAAGAATATGCAGCGATCAAGTTCTTCTTGTACACGCTTTTCGGCAGCGTATTGATGTTGGTCGCCATCCTCATGCTGTACTTCAGCAGTGACCTTACGGCCCAGGGAATGGAAGCCGAACAACTCGTCGCAGCCAAGATTGTACCGCTGCAGGAAGGGTCCACTCCTGAGCTTGCACTGGAAGCCTGGATCGACGCGGGCAAGGGTCTGGCGGTCGAGTACGCAGAGAAAATGAACGATCCGGCACAGCCCATACACACATTCAACATCCTGGCCTTGCAGCAGATGGGCCAGCACACCGACCTGTTCGGTGGTCAGTTATGGGGCTGTTCGATTCAATGCTGGGCGTTCGTTCTACTGTTCATAGGATTTGCCATTAAGATACCTGTGGTACCTATGCATACCTGGTTACCTGATGCGCACGTTGAAGCTCCGACTCCCATTTCCATGATTCTGGCAGGTGTGCTGCTGAAGATGGGTGGCTACGGAATCATCAGAATTTGTTATCCCATCTGTCCGGAGGCGGGATTTGAACTGCGATACTGGGTCTGCGCCATCGGGGTCATCAGCATGGTTTACGGCGCATTTGCAGCCTTGGCTCAGAAAGACTTTAAACGCTTAGTAGCCTACAGTTCAGTGAGCCACATGGGCTATGTCGTGTTGGGCCTGGGCGTGTGGTCGGCATCTGCAGGGAATTTATACAACAGTGATTACTGGAACATGGGGATCCAAGGTGCCATGTTCCAGATGATTGCTCACGGGATCAGTTCGGCTGGAATGTTCTTTTTGGTCGGTGTGCTGTATGACCGGGTCCATCACCGAAACTTGGACGAGTTCGGAGGCATTTACGGGAAAATGCCCCTCTACACAGGATTGTCCATTGTCATCTTCTTTGCCGCCCTGGGACTACCAGGATTGTGCGGATTTATCGGTGAGATTTTCGTGGTCCTTTCCGTCTGGAAATTCAGTACAACCTTGGCCGTCATTTCGGCAGCAGTGGTGATCTTGACTGCGGCCTATATCCTCTGGGTGATTCAACGGGTCTATCTGGGGGCCGAGTACAAAGGGCCACATGAAGAGGCCTTGACTCCCATGAACCTACGCGAAGTATCGATTGCCATACCTTTGGTTGTTCTGGCAATTCTGTTCGGTGTTTTTCCAGGAATTCTTTTGCAGTACATGGATCCAACGATTGATCGTCAGGTGCAGGAACTGGTTGCCTGGCAAAAGCGTGAAAAGCCTGGGGAACTTGGCTCCACGCAATCTGACAGGTCACCAAACGACACGGCGGTATCGGTGGGTGTTAGCAGCCCTGAGCAGCATCCCGACCTCGACATGACCGATCAACAGCTGAGCCTGTTTAAGAGATCATCGCCCGACCATCAATTCATTTCAGAGTCACCATGAGCACGGGCAATAAATATGCGCTGTGAAAATATAGGATGAGGTTCGGTGAACTTTAACTCTCTCGTAGACCAGGCGATCGACAACACGATTTGTACGAGTGTACCGCTGTTCGGTCCTGAACTCGTAATCTGTGTGACGATCTTCGTGTTGCTCGCGACAAGAGTCCTGCCGCTGGTTGAAAAAATCGACGCCTTCTATCTGGCTCTAATCGGCCTTTTTGTGGCATTGTGCATTCCTTTCGGTGGACAGCCGTGGCGCATGTTGGCTTCGTCGGACGAGTTTGCTCGCGTCGAAATTTTCTCCGGAATGCTGGTCTATGATGGTTTCACCGTCTTCATGCGCGGAATCTTGTTGGTTTTCGCTATTCTCCTGCTGTTGCTTGTTCGGCTGTCCAAGGTTTTTGACAGGCGGGATGGAACCGATATCTACACGCTTCTGCTGGGAGCAACGCTGGGACTTTCCCTGATGGCGTCCGCAAACCACCTTCTGATGATTTTCCTGGCGGTCGAGATGGCCAGTGTTCCGTCCTATGTACTGGCAGGTATGCGTAAGGATCGACGACTCTCCAGCGAAGCTGCGCTAAAATACTCAATCTACGGCGCTGGCACTGCCGGGATTATGCTCTACGGCATCAGCCTGGTGGCTGGTGTTACCAACACGCTACATTTACCGACCGTGGCCACGCGCTTGGCCACGATGTGGCCCGAATTGTCCGTCGAGCAAACCTATGTCCTGGCATTGGGTGGTTTGATGATCATGATTGGCCTCGCCTTCAAGCTGTCGGCCGTACCGTTCCACTTCTGGTGCCCGGATGTGTTTGAAGGCGCCAGCGCGGAGGTGAACGCATTCTTGTCAGTCGCCTCCAAGGCAGCAGCTTTGGCCTTGCTGGTGCGCGTGGTGATCGGAGTCGGTGTAATCCCCTCCACTGCAGACCATTCAACCGTAGCCTTAGCGCACGTTCCTCCGGCAGTGGAAACAACGTTCTTGAATGTGTCCGACGAGCAACCAGGAAAACCCAGCAATGGAATTCGCGGCGTTGCTTCAGGTCCTTCCCGTGCTGGCCCGGCCGGCTTGAGAAATTTCATGGGCCTGCTAATCGCTGTCATCGCAGCCGTCACCTGCACCTTTGGTAATCTGGCAGCTTACGGTCAGCGAAATATCAATCGCCTGCTGGCTTATTCCACGATCGCCCACGCAGGTTACATGATGATGGCAGTACCGCCCGTCGTTGCCATGACTTCGCAGAACATCGACGGCGCCGAAAAAGCGGTTGCAGCGTTGGCAATGTACATGGTCATTTACCTGTTCATGAATCTGGGAGCATTTTCCATTGTGGCAATCCTCCGGGATCAACTGGGTAGCGAAGAGATCGCTGACTACGCCGGTTTGATTCGTCGCTCGCCGGGAATTTCCATCTGCTTCGCAGTCATTCTGTTTAGTTTAGTGGGGATTCCTCCCTTGGCCGGCTTCATCGGCAAGTTCGCAATCTTTGCTGCGTTGGTCGATGGCTGGAAAGTTTCTGGGCATGGTTATCTTATGGCCTTGTTGATCGTGGGCGGGATCAATACAGCCGTCAGTCTGTTTTATTATCTCCGGGTGGTGAGAGTAATAGCGATCGACCCTGAGCCGGAAAATCGCCGGTCCAGCGAGGGCTCGCTGGTCTCTCGCGTGCAATTTGGTTATGTCTTGCTGGTCACGATTCCGGTCGTATTCTTTTTCTTTCAGTGGGACTGGCTCAGTCAACTCGCGCGGGCAGCGACAACTCATTTATTATCCTAAGGGGGGATCGAACTCGTAATGAGTTCTGCCACTGTACTACGATCGTTAAATCGCCTGTTGGCTTTGCATTGCCAATCCGTACCCATGTACCTCAGCTACACTACCCCTTGGATAACCAAGGCGGATGAAAAAGTGCGGGCAGTTCTGCGGCATCTCGTGGCCGATCAGAAAACTCATAGCGAGCAAATCGCTCGACTGATCCTCGATTTGGGCGGCAGTCCAAATCGCGGCCAGGGGCGAGATCTGACCCCCTTGAACGATCTTGCCCTCGGTTTTCTGCTGCAACGCATCATCGAATGCCAGGAGCAGGACATTGGTACCATCGAAGAATGCTTGAACGACCTGACAGAACATGCTGAAGCTTCAGCGCTGGCACAAGAGGCTTTGGGCATGGCTAAGGGCCACCTCGAATCACTGGAAGAGTTGGCCCAGGCTGCAACGAGCGCCACCTAGCTCGTTGATGTTCGATTTTCAGCGTCAGCGAAGTACAGGCTACACGATCGACCGTGTGAGTTGAACTGCATTTGTTACTTCTCGAAGTTATCGACAAACGCTGGCAGTGCAGCAATGAATTTTTTTGACACACACGCGCACCTTGATGACGAACAGTTGGTCGATGATCTTGAAGAAGTCGTCACTCGAGCTTCCAATGCCGGAGTTAAACACATTCTGGCAGTGGGAACCACCGCTGACTCCAGTGAAAAAACAGTTGAGATTGCCGGACGCTTTCCGGAAGTTCACGCTGCCGTAGGTTTACAACCCAACTATTGTTCAGAAGCGGGACCGGATGATTGGGATCGAGTGCGGGGACTTGTTGGACATTCTGAGGTAATTGCCCTCGGCGAAACTGGACTCGATCGATATTGGGATTTCACTCCCTTCTTTCTCCAGCAGGATTACTTTGACCGGCACTTGCGGCTTTCGCAACAGACCGATCTGCCTTTTATTGTGCACATGCGAGACTGTGTCGAGGACATTTTAGTGATGTTGCGTGAAGCTCGCGTTCGTTCACCTTTACGAGGAATCATGCACTCCTTTACGGGCACCGCAGAAATGGCGGCGGAGTGTGTAGAATTGGGACTGCATATCAGCTTTGCGGGCATGGTGACCTTCAAAAAATCCGCGGACTTGCGGCACACTGCCGCCGGGATCCCGACTGATCGACTATTGATCGAGACCGATTCACCCTACTTGTCCCCACATCCTCACCGTGGACAAAAACCAAATGAACCAGCCCTGATGATTCATACTGCTGAGTGCCTCGCAGAGACACGCGGCGTGACATTGGAAGAGATGGGACGTCTCACCACTCTGAATGCGCACCGCTTACTGCGTACCGAACCGAAATCCTGAGCGTGTGCAGACGCTCTTTTGAAAACAATCGTTCCCTGGCAGTCAAACGGTGGCCGGAGGTGATGAGTGTAGTGCCAACAGCCTGCCACGGGACACGAATCAGCCACTTTCAATTAACTGGAAATGGCCTTCACCGGGCTGATCCGTGAATCGGCCGACAGCTGACGAACGATTTCAGCCGTGCTTCCAGTTTCCGCCAAAATCTGGCGTTGTCGCTCAGCCCAACTGGAATGATCGGCAATCCGCTGGTTGTCTTCTAGATATTCCAGGCAACCTAGCTCCTGAGCGACTGGCTGAAGACGTGCAATCAGTCCCCCTATAATTTGGCTCACGGTTTGCACTTCGTGAGTGTACGAGTTGACCAGGTGCGCTTGGTTTCCGAACCGGCTGGCTCGCCATTTGTTCTGCCGAACCATCATGGGATGACAGTCATGCTGGTAGGCTCCACCGTCGATTTCATCCGAAAGGAATTTAACCAAGCATTGAATGAGTGCTGCAATGGCCAGTACATCGGAAAGATTTCCGGGCATGTCACAGACGCGAACTTCGACGGTTCCAAAATTGTGATGAGGTCGAATGTCCCACCAGATCTCACGAATGGTGTTAAGAAATCCAGTGTCGACCATGTGGTTCACAAGCCATACGTATTCACTCCAGTTCCGCATCAGTGTAGGCAGGCCGGCTGTTGGCAAACCTTCCATGATCTTCGAGCGATGTGATTGGAGTCCCGTGTTCCGGTTTTCCCAATAAGGGCTACTGCAGCTCAGAGCCAACAATGTAGGCAAATGTTGCATCATACGGTCGCAAATCATAACGGCTTTGTCACCAGAATCGACACCCACATGCACGTGCAGTCCGAAAGTGACCAATCGCCGGGCCATTTCCTGCAGAAGCGAGACCAGGTTCAAGTAGCGTTCATTGGGAGTTACCTTTTGCTCACTCCAAAGTGAAAACGGGTGGGTGGCCCCCCACCACAGCCGCAATCCCAACGGATCAATGCTCTCCTCCAGACGCACGAGTTTGCCATGTAGATCCCGTCTTGCATCGTCAATTGTTTCACAAATGCCTGTGTTGATTTCAATGCAACATTGCATGAGTTCAGGTTTGTAGATCGCATCGGCAGTTCCATCGCTCAACACCGTCAGGACCTGTTCAATCGAACTGGTGAGAGCCATGCTTTGGCCGTCAACAAGACCAAGCTCTAGCTCGATACCCAAAGTGGGTTGCTGATTAAAGTTGAAATTGAGCTTCCCCATCACAAAACCTCCCTCATGGGAACCTGCCGACTCACTTCTTTTAGCGTAGCATATTTTGCCGCAAGGCTAGCCTCCGAATGGCCGTCAGACTTGGCGTGAACAACGGTTGCTGCGAACTCCAACGCTCCGCCCGGCAACCGCTCTCTTCATCACGATTTCGCGACAATCCGGTCTTTACCCATGTAAGACCGCAGCGCCTTTGGAAGAAGTACACTACCATCTTCCTGCTGATGGTTCTCCAAAACTGCAATGATCGCCCGGCTGATCGCCACGGCTGTACCGTTGAGGGTATGAACGAAATTTGTCCCTTTTTCACCCTTGGTTTTGTAGCGTACTCCTAAACGGCGGGATTGATAGTCAGTGCAGTTGGAAGTACTCGTGACTTCGGCGTACTCTCCGCCATCTCCTCGGCCGGGCATCCATGCCTCAAGGTCAAATTTACGATAGGCAGGACCACCCAGATCACCCGTGGCTGTATCGACCACTCGATAAGGAATTTCCAATTCGTCAAACAAACGACACTCAAGATCACGTAAACGGCCGAGCATGGCATCGCTCTGATCCGGCAACGTAAAGGCAAACATTTCCACCTTGGTAAATTGATGAACGCGAAACAACCCCCGCGTGGCTCGTCCGTGGGCACCCGCCTCAGTCCGATAACAATGGCTCATTCCAGCAAATCGCAATGGCAGATCTTCGGCATCCAATGTTTGACCCGATAGCAACCCGCCCAAGGTAATTTCTGCCGTAGCGATCAGACTCAAATCGCTGTTTTCGACGCTGTAAATTTGTGTTTCAGGCCCACGAGGAATAAATCCAACTCCTTCCAGTATTTCATTTCGCGCAAGGTCGGGAGTGATGGTGGGCGTAAACCCCTCGGCAATCAGCAGATCAAGTGCGTAGCGCTGAAGTGACAGGTCCAGTAGAACAGCATCATTCTTTAAAAAATAGAAGCCATGCCCGGTAATCTTCGCCGCGCTTTCAAAATCAAACAGGTCGAGTCGTTGGCCCAGTTCAACATGGTCAAGTGGCTTGAAACCAAACTGGCAAGGAGCATGTTGCCCCTTGCTGATCTCAAGATTGGCTTTGTCGTCTTTCCCAATAGGGGCGTCAGGATGGGACAAATTCGGAATCAATCGTTGAATGCCATATGCTTCGGCATCTAATACATCGCATGCAGCTTGTGCCAAATCCTTCCGCTCCCGTAATCGCCGACCCTCTTCGATGATGGCTTCCCGCTGTTCAGAATCCGCCGCCTGTTTGATGCGCTTGTTATTAGCATTTGCCTGAGTGTTAAGTTCCTGCACTTCATTTTGTTGAGCACGCCGATCCACCTCGATTTGCACCAGACGATCCACGTCGACTTGGACACCACGATGGATACAATTTTGCTGTACTGTGCCAGCATTTTCAGTGATAAATTTTCGATCAAGCATCACTAACCGTCATTTTATAAGAGGGAATTTAACCAAGGAACATGAATTCAAAACACAACCCGACTGAAGGAATTCAGCAAATCCAATTTGTGGCACACGTTCGGCCCGATACTGCCTGCAATGGTTGTCATCAGCTTCAGGCCCCTATTTCAATTTTGCTCAGCTCTTGCCACAGATAGGCACTCGCCTTGATTCCTCGATGGAAGTCGGTCAGGGAAAACTTTTCGTTGGGGCCATGCGTGTTGTCGTCATCAAGTCCCCATCCAAGAAGTAAGGTGTCGATGCCCAATGTTTCACGAAAGGTCGTCACGATAGGGATGGATCCACCTTCTCGAATAAATACCGGAGGTCTGCCGAAACCACATTCAATTGCCTTGGCTGCTGCCGCCACATAGGGACTGTCTAACGGAACCACGATTCCTGGAGCACCATGTAGGTCGATCAACTCCAATCGGATCCCGGGTGGGCAAAGTTCGGTAAGCCGCGATTCCAGTGCAGCTCCAATTTTCTTGGGGTCCTGGTCAGGAACCAAACGAAAGCTGAACTTGACAGTCGCCCTGGCCGGAATCACAGTCTTGGCACCTTCACCCTGATAGCCGCTCCACAGTCCGTTGATGTCGAATGTCGGACGAGCCCAGCGGTGTTCCAAGGTCGAGAACCCACGCTCGCCGTGAAGTCGATCGATCCCCAAACGTTCCGCAAACGCAGCCTCATCAAAGGGCAACCCGTCGAATTGCTCCCTCTCAGAATCCGACAAGGGAATCACATCCTCGTAGAAACCGGGGATCAGAATCTTGCCGTCCTCATCCATCAAACCGCTCAGCATCATGCACATCGCATTAGCCGGATTGGTGAGGCAACCACCAAACGTGCCGGAATGCAAATCTTGCTGGGGTCCGGTAAGCCGGAGCTCGAAGTAAGCGATTCCACGCAGGCCATAGGTAATCGCAGGTTTGCCACGTGCAAACTGACATGTGTCGCTCACAACGGCAACATCCGACTTCAGCTTTTGTGGATGTTCAGCCAGAAACTTTTGTAAACTGGTGCTTCCGATCTCCTCTTCACCTTCAATCACATACTTCAAATTGAGCGGCAATGAGCCTGCTGTTTGCACCCAGGCCTGGGCACTTTTTACATGAGTCAACATTTGCCCTTTATCATCCGTAGCTCCACGAGCATAGATATTTCCGTCACGTTGTGTTGGCTCAAAAGGTGGTGTGACCCACTCTTCAAGAGGATCGGGGGGTTGAACATCGTAGTGTCCGTAAATCAAAACGGTAGGGGCATTCTCGACCTGAGGTGATTCAGCATAAACAATCGGATGGCCGGAACCTTCGATCGTTTCGGTTTCGAAACCCAGTAAACGGAACTGATTTGCCACCCATTTGGCTGCCAATAGCACGTCATCACGGTATTGCGTGTCGGCGCTGATGCTTGAAATCCGGAGCAATTCGCATAGATCCGCTTCAAAACGTTCGCGGTTTTCTCGAAGATAATCGTCTAATTCAGTCATGGAATGCATGCGTGAATCCCTTTCCAACGGCGGTGGCCTTACAATATAATGATTGCCGTATGGCAGATCTAGGTGGAGGAACATCAGATGGATCAGTGTAAAGCTACGGTCGTCCCGGATGCTGATACCGTGACACCGGAGCGTGGCAAACGGACTCATCCTGGCAAACCCCGCAGGCAACCCCGCTATAATGTGTTACTCTGGAACGACGACGATCACACTTATGAATATGTAATTTGTATGCTGCAAAAGCTGTTCGGTTATCCCCGGGAAAGGGGAAAACAGATGGCCAGCGAGGTAGATCGTTCCGGAAGGGTCGTTCTGTTGACAACAACTCGGGAACATGCGGAACTGAAACGTGAGCAGATTCATGCATACGGCAAAGATTCCATGGTGCGACGCTGTGCCGGGTCGATGAGTTCAACGATCGAAGCTCTAACAGATTCTTCGTGATTGGTTTTCCAGAAAATGCCTCCTTGCCGATCGGCTGAATTGTCCAACCCCACCCAATCCGAACAGTCGAAGATCTGATCCTTATGTCGGGCGCCACACTGAGAACCGCAACCCTGGGTTGTAAGGTCAACCAGTACGAAACGGAATTCGTGCGGGAAGTGCTACTTGATCACGGATTCCAGGAACCTGAGACAGACGAACCTGCCGACCTATGTGTCGTCAATACCTGCACAGTGACCAACGAAGGGGATGCCAAAAGTCGTCAACTGATCCGGCGACTGGGCAGGGAAAACCCCGATGCGAGAATCATTGTCATGGGGTGCTATGCGACCCGAGCTCCAGAGGAAGTCCGTAGCCTGCCCAACGTGGCGGAGGTAGTCACCGACAAACGAGAAATCCCGGATCTGTTGGGGCGATTTGGGGTGATCGATATTCCTACAGGAATTTCTCGCTTTGGTAATCGACACCGGGCGTATGTCAAAGTCCAGGACGGTTGTCTTTTAAGGTGTAGCTATTGCATCATTCCCCAGGTACGGCCTCAGCTAACCAGCCGACCTGTCACTCACATCCTCGAAGAAGTGCAGCGGCTGGTATCCAACGGCTATCGCGAAATCGTTTTGACGGGCATCCATCTTGGACATTACGGTGTCGACTGGAACGTCAACCAACCCAAATCAGCCTGGATGCGTCTTGCCGATTTAGTGCGCCGCCTGGCAGAATTACCCGGAAACTTCCGACTACGCTTGTCCAGCATCGAAGCCACGGAAGTCACGCACGAGCTGATCAAAGTGTTGGCCGAATATTCCGAAAAAATCTGTCCCCACTTGCATATTTGTTTGCAGAGCGGCTCCAATTCTGTTTTGCGACGAATGCGACGTCGATGGTGTACCAAACGGCTGACCGACCGTTGCGAGCTGGTCAAGCAAACGCTCGAGCTACCAGCCATAACGACAGATGTTATCGTTGGCTTTCCCGGAGAATCTGAGAGTGAGTTCCAGGAAACGTGTGACACGGTCCGGCGAATCGGGTTCTCCAAAATCCATGTTTTTCCGTTCAGTCCACGTCGAACAACACCAGCTGCCGAGATGGATGACCAAGTTCCGCCGCAAATCAAAGCCGAACGTGGCCGCAGGCTTCGGCAAATTGAGTCGGAATTGCGGAGCCAGTATTTCCACAGGCTGATCGGCAGGAGACTTCAGGTTCTCGTAGAGTCCGCCGATGATCAACAGCAAAACCGATTCTTGGGAACCTCTTGCCGATACGCACCGGTACAGGTCACTGCAAGCAGTCTCGTTGCCGGTGCATTCGTCGACGTCATTGCCAGCACCGCGGATGAAACAGGGATTGTGGGTAGCGTTCCGTGATTTCTTCTTCGTCCTCACGTGCTACTCTGTGTTCGTTGACACATGCCGCCTCACGGGATGCTATAAATCGATCTAGGAGATGGGCGACGGACTTGCTAGACTCCGCACCTCTTGTCTGCCGTGTCTCGCTCCTTGGGGCACCTTGATCAGGCTTTTCCTTCTCGTTGTTCAAATCAGGTCAAGTCGCTCTATGTTCCAACCATTTTCTCGGTTTGTTTTGGTGGTCCTTTTAACGATTGCAGGACTTGCCATTTCAACCGTACATGCTTCCCCCTTTGGTTCCTGGAATCCCTTCAAAGAAAAGGTCTCGGCAGATCCCGAACAGTCATATTTACTCACCGAGGCCAACGGGCCTTGGACAATTCTGGCCACAACGTTTGTCGGCGACGGGGCAGAAGAAGAAGCGCACGCACTCGTGATCGATTTGAGAACAAACCTGAATCTAACTGCTTATCTCCATAAAAAGCGATTCGACTATTCAAAACCGTTGGTAGGTAAAGGCGTGAATCGCTTCAACGAATCGCCCAAAATGCGCTATCGGAAAAACATTGCCTTTGATGAGTGGGCAGTGCTTGCAGGGGACTTTGAATCTATCGAGTTACCCGTGGTGAAACGAACACTGAAAAAAATCAAGTATGTGCAACTGGATAGTTTGCGCCGACCGAAAACGCAGCAGTTCAGAGGACTGCGAGACTGGCAACGCCAGTTAAATCGGAATCCCGCCAAACGTGGCAAAGGTCCTATGGGAAACGCGTTCGTAACCCGTAACCCACTTCTTCCGGAAGAATATTTTGCTCCCAGCGGAATGGACAAGTTTGTTTACGACTTGAACAAAGATCTGGAGTACTCGTTGCTTGAATGCCCGAGAAAATATACCGTCCGCGTTGCGACTTTCCGCGGAAACATCATCATCGATCAGAAGACTATTCGAGACATCTCGAACGGCGCGGAGATGAAAAGTCGCCTGGCACTTGCAGCAGAGAAAACCGATACACTTACCAAAACTCTACGCAAGCAGGGAGTCGAAGCATATCAGTTTCATGAACGCGACGTAAGTATTGTCACGGTGGGAAGTTTTGATTCAGTCGGGACCCCGGCACAAAATGGAAAGGTCCTCTACCACCAAGGCATCATACAACTTATCCAGCAGTACGGACCAAAACCGGTGAACGTCACGGGCTCCTCCGGTCTGCAACCCAGGATGATGGCGGGTATTATCTTCGACATGCAACCAACTGCTGTCCGGGTCCCAAAATACTCAGTGAGCCATGATTACGCGCAAGCCGGCAAATGGTTTCGTTAGTCCCGCTCCGTTGACTCCAAATCGCTTTTGGTCTTATAAAGGACCACGTTCTCGAGAACTGTTCGGATCAACATTTGAAGGACCTTCAAAGGCCCAGTTCTCGCGGCTACCTCGGAATGCTGGCGAGTCTCAGTTGACCTGAGTGGGTCGCCCAGAGCAGGACAAACGTTTCCAAATCTTTGACGTTTTCGGCCTGACTTCACCACCAGATCTTCGCCACGGCTTGGCTCTGCTACGAACCAGATCGTCACCGGGTGATCAAAGCCGGATCCGGGACTCTCTGGGCGATTCCACTTCCCTTTTTTCAGCAGAGTTTTCCTTTTGGGACGCTGGTCCGCATCCTTCCAACGCGATAGATTGGGAAAGTATGTCCTCTGTTCGCCTGCTTGTACTGGGAACGCGAAACCGAAAAAAGGGTCAGGAGTTGGGCCAGCTTCTGGCACCGAGCGGTTTCCAGCTGCGCACGCTTGCCGATTTCGATAACTCCATCGAAGTCGTCGAAGACGGTGACTCGTTCGCGGCCAATGCAGAACGAAAGGCAACACTACAGGCGTTGCATTTAAGACACTGGGTGCTGGGTGAAGACAGTGGCCTTTGTGTGGAAGCGTTGCAAGGGGCCCCCGGAATTTTTTCAGCCCGTTACTCAGGGCCCGCTGCCACTGACGAAAAAAACAATCAACGTCTTATTGACGAATTGGCGGACATTCCTCTGGAACGTCGCAACGCACATTACGTCTGTCACATGGCGGTGGCGGATCCGCAAGGAACGATTCAAGCCAATGCAGAAGCTCGATGTTATGGAAGGATCCAACTTCGCCCGGCAGGAACAGGGGGTTTCGGTTACGATCCATTGTTCCAAGTCCTCGAATATCACCGTACATTCGGTCAGCTCGGGGGAGCGGTCAAAGCGGCCCTCAGTCACCGGGCTCGTGCCTTCCGGCAACTGTTACCACAACTGCTCCGATTAGTTAGAAAGGGGAATTGGCAGTGAAACTACGCCATCCATCGACGAGTCTCAGTATGGTCGTTTTTCTACTCTGCGCTGTGTCGATTGACACCTCGATAACATCCGCCGAGACACCTGGTGACTGGGTGCATGGCAATTTGCAAGACGTCGTTGATTTATACCGTCATTTTCACGCGCATCCTGAACTTTCCTTCCAGGAAGAACAGACGGCGGCACGTTTAGCTCAGGAATTGAGAACCTTGGGAGCGGAAGTTGCAACGGGTATCGGTGGACACGGTGTTGCGGCTTTTATTCGCAACGGTGAAGGTCCGACCGTCATGGTGCGTAGTGACCTGGACGCTTTGCCCGTAACGGAAAAAACAGGATTGGTTTATAGCTCGCAGGTTCGCGTGAAAAACGAGAAAGGCGTGGAAGTTGGTGTCATGCACGCCTGTGGGCATGATGTACACATCACAAATTTAATCGCTGTGGCACGATATCTTTCGAAAAACAAAGACCTGTGGAAAGGTACATTGATGCTGATCGGCCAACCTGCCGAAGAGCGTGGTGCCGGTGCCATCGCGATGTTGCAGGACGGTTTGTTCGAGCGATTTCCGCAACCGGACTACGCACTGGCACTGCATGTTGATGCAACCCTTGCGGCGGGCAAGGTAGGATTTCGGACGGGTTACTCATTGGCTAACGTAGACAGTGTGGACATCACGGTAAAAGGGCAAGGAGGTCATGGAGCCTATCCACAGACGACAATCGATCCAATCGTACAGGCGGCTGATCTTGTGATGTCACTTCAGACGATCGTCAGTCGCGAGGTCAAGCCCCTGGAACCTTGCGTGGTGACTGTGGGCTCCATTCATGGAGGTACGAAACACAACATCATCGGAGACGCCTGCCATCTGCAACTTACAGTCCGTAGCTACACGGATGATGTTCGCCAACAGCTTCTCGACGCCATCCAGAAGCGGGCTCGGGGAATCGCAACGGCTTATGGAGCTCCGGAACCAGTCGTGACAATTTCCGAAGGTACACCGTCACTGTGGAACGATCCCCAGTTGGGAAATCGGATGAGCCAGGTATTTCGGCGGGTTCTCGGTAAAGAACATGTGACGGAAGCCGAGCAATCCATGGGTGGAGAGGATTTCAGTCAATACGGTAGGGCGGGTGTTCCCATCATGATGTTTCGCTTAGGTGCGGTGGATGCAAGTCGATTGAAACGTTATCAACAATTAGGACAAAATCCCCCATCCCTGCATTCGCCAAACTTTTATCCGGACGCCGGAGAGACTCTAACCACCGGTATCGTCGTGATGTCCAACGCCCTGTTGGAGCTGTTGAAACCTTAAACATTCCCCTATCACCGGATAAAGATGCAGTGACCGTCAACAAGAACTCCAAGCATCGATCACGATTGTGGGTGGCCTGGTCGTACGCCTGCTTTCTTTTGCTGTTGTCTGGGTTTCTGATCTACGTGCGAGCCTGGACTCTTGAAACACTCACCACTCCCAAAGCTTCCGACGATTGGAACCATTGGAAACACAGCGCCAGCCGGTTGGAGGAAGACGACGGTCCTGTCCAGCGCCGTGCGCCGGCGAGCGACGAACCACCGGGTCTAATTCTTCTTCGAGATCACTTTGCCATCTGTGGGCTGGCTGTGATTACGTTCGGTTCCCTGTTGTTCTTTTCAACGGTCGTGGCCCTGCGCGGTGTGTTGACTTCAGACCCTGCGATAAAGCACGATTTCCCGTAAGGCGTCTATGCCATCCAACCCATTCCACCCCTCCTTCTCCGGTTTTACTTTGGTCGACGAAAGCCAGGCAAACAGGTCGTTTTTCCGTCAAGTTCGGCTTGGAGGCTGGCTCCGCCTTTCAGCATGTTTTACCAGTTGTGCGGCAGGGCGCGGGGATTCCATGCCAGATTGGACTACTACTTGCATCCTCCCGCGCGTTAAATTCCTTGTGCGATTGTGCCGGCAGGATCCGACGAGAGTCCGATGATGCAGACCTTGCGAAAGATTTTCCCCTACAGTGTTTTCTTTGGCTCTCTGCTTGCGCTGGCCTGGGCAATTTCATTTGGTAATCTACCCCCCGCCGACTTTACCTTTGTCAATGGCACAGAAATTCAAAGCGTGGATCCAGCACGAGTCACCGGGGCGCCGGAAGGCCGCATCATCCGAGCAATTTTCGAGGGTCTTTACCGCTCATTACCCAGGAAGGGACAGCCCAACGAATTAGAACCCCAACCCGCAGTGGCCGAAAGCTGTACGATTTCAGATGATTTGAAAACCTATACGTTTCAAATCCGCCCGACAGCTCGGTGGTCAGACGGAACCGCACTGACCGCACATGATTTCGTCTGGTCCTGGCGTCGCTTTCTTCATCCGGAAACCGCCTCAGAATATTCTTTTCAACTGCACTACGTCGTCAACGCCGCCAAATATACGGCCGCAGCGGTCGAGCCGGGTGACCGCGTCGAGATTGAATTAACCGACAGAAAAAAACCCTATCAGACATTTCCCCGGGGAACAATCCTCGCCGGAAAACTGGTCAAGGTTCAAAAACCTCCCCAGCCCGAGGCCACTCCTGCCGGAAATCGCAAAGAAAAACAAACACTACTGGCCGATTGGCGCCAACGTTGGATCTACACGGTGGAGGTAAAGCCAATGCTAGACGGTGAAGTCGATTGGAAATCGAGCGGCAACGTACGCGACTTTTGCAAGATTTCCGATCCACATTTAACACCGATGACTGAACAGTGCCTCCATGTCCTACCACACTTTGAGAGTCAGGTAGGCATTCGAGCGATTGATGATCATACACTGGTCGTCCACTTGAAGAATCCTACGCCGTATTTTCTGGACTTGGTGGCATTTTATCCACTCTACCCGGTCAATCGAAAGTGTGTCGAAACACACGGAACACCTGCCTGGACCAAGCCTCACAACATCGTCAGCAACGGGCCCTTTGTGATAAAGTTCCGCCGCATCCGCGACCGGATCAGGCTGCAACGCAATTCCGAGTACTGGAATGCTGCGTCGGTTCAAATACAGGTGATTGACGCCCTGGCAGTCAACTCAGATACAACCCAGTTGAATCTGTACGAAAACGACCAAGTGGATTGGATCACCTCCGTCCCCAATTCGATCATTCCGGAACTGGAAGACAGAAACGACTTGCTAAAATCGCCCATGTTGACCACGTACTTCTATCGCGTCAACGTTTCGCGGCCGCCGTTTGATGACGTACGGGTTCGTCAGGCCCTGAATGCAACCATCAACAAACGCGAGATAGTCGACTCTGTCACCCGGGCGGGACAAATCCCCGCACGTAGCTTTGTGCCACCCGGTTTACCCGGCTACGAGCCCGGCTTGTCCGGAGCTTTCAATGTGAAAGCGGCCCGCCAGTTATTAGCTGATGCCGGATATCCGGAAGCCCGGGGCTTTCCCAAAATCCAGATTCTCTATAACACCAGCGAAGGCCATCGCGATATTGCAGAGGTCGTCCAGCGCCAGTGGAAAAACCATCTGGGAATTGAAGTCGAACTCAAGAACCTCGAGTGGGGAGTTTACTTAGATGCCGTACGAACAGGACAGTACGACATTGCTCGAGCAGGTTGGATTGGGGATTACCCGGATCCCAACACGTTTCTGGATATGTTTGTCACCGACCGACCCACGAACCAGACCGGTTGGTCCGATTCAAAATACGACGAACTCATTGCATCCGCTGCTGCTGAATCCGATCCGACCGCACGATTCGACATCTTGCGGCAAGCCGAGCAGATCTTGATGGATCAGCAACCGATTATGCCGATTTACTTTTATGTTTCATTGAACATGGTACGTCCGTATGTGAAAAACTTTTATGCAAACATACAGGACGTTCATCCACTTTTAATCCTGCAGGTCAATCCGGATCACATGCATAACAACCTTTCCAGACGAGGCCTGCAGTGATCCGATTTCTCGTCAGAAGATCCGTCTGGATGCTGATCACGTTATGGTCGGTGTTTACAATCAGCTTTTTTCTCATGCGAGTTGTTCCCGGCGGTCCATTTGATCGAGAACGAGCATTACCCGAAGACATTCAGCGTAACATCGACGCCCGGTTCAATCTCGATCTACCGCTTCACCGTCAATACGGAGCACAGTTGTGGAACACAATCTGTTTGGATTTCGGCCCGAGCTTCAAGTTAAGTGATTACACAGTCAACGAGGTAATTGCAGAAGGGTTTCCCATTTCGGCATCTCTAGGGATCATTGCGCTGTCATTTGCAATTATTTTAGGAGTGACCGCAGGAGTCGTATCTGCGATTCGCCCTCACTCGCTTAGTGATGTGCTCCTTATGTCATTGGCAACGCTGGGCATTGCCGTTCCCAATTTTGTATTGGCCAGTCTGGCCATTGTGGTATTCGTGTTCGTCCTACCTTGGTTTCCTGCTGCGGGTTGGGGAAGTCTGTCGAACATCTTTTTGCCCGCGATCTGCTTGGGAGCCCCATTTGCTGGTTACATTGCCAGGCTTACGCGCACGGAGATGCTGGAGGTACTAGGACACGACTATGTCCGCACCGCCTATGCCAAGGGCTTGAAGCAGCGTCATGTCATCGTCAGGCACGTGCTGCGCGGGGCGATGCTTCCCGTGGTTTCTTACTTGGGACCTGCAGTTGCTGGAATCATGACAGGGTCTTTGGTGTTGGAGCGAATCTTTGCCATACCCGGCATGGGAAGCCACTTCATCGACGCCGCAATCCAAAGAGACTATACCCTCGCCATGGGCATGGTGATGGTTTACACGGTGATGCTTTACACAATGAACACCATGGTGGATATCGCGTACGCACTGATCGATCCACGTGTGACCATTGAATAGCACACGGCAATCGCAATGGCAAGTGAACAACAAGACCGGGAGCATTACACGGATGTCCTCTCAAGGGCCGGGCAGCTGAAGGGTGTTTCCCTGGGACAAGATGCGTTTCGGAGATTGCGCAAGAATTGGTCTGCCATGGCAGCCCTGAGCGTTTTAACCGGCATCGCATCCCTCACCTGCTTGACACCTTTGATTCCGTTGCAATCACCGATCGAGCAACATCTGCAGAACCGACCCGAAAGCAACGGTCAACCTGCGCAAAAAGGGCGCCAGTTTCAACCTCCTAATCTTTCCCCCGTTCAACTGCAACTGGAAGACGAGTTGGCGAACTTCGAACGAAAAATACAGCAACTACGCACTGCAAAATCACAAGGGTCTGCGGCTGAGCAAGACCTTCTGCAGCAGCATCTACGCGAAGTGTACCTGCACAACGACCCGATTCGCGGCCTGTGGCACAAACCGAACGGCCTCAACCGCGCCCTCACTTGCGCCCGCGTGACTCTGTTTGGAGACTGGTGTATCCCTTCCATCTGTGGTACGGACCACTTGGGACGCGATCTGCTCGCAAGATTATTTTGGGGTGCACGGATATCACTGATGGTTGGTGTTGTGGCCGCATTGGTGTCATTGGTCATTGGTGTGAGCTACGGTGCTACAGCAGGCTATTTGGGTGGACGAGTGGACAATCTCATGATGCGGGTCGTTGATGTCCTTTATTCCATTCCGTTCATTTTCGTAGTGATATTTCTCGTGACCATATTGAGTGAAGACAGCATCAAAAAAGAACTGGAGTTCCTGGGTCTGGATCAGATTATGATTTTTTATATCGTGATCGGGGCTATCTATTGGCTAACCATGGCCCGCGTCGTACGGGGGCAGGTGATCTCTTTAAAACAAGAGTTATTTGTGGAGGCGGCACGCACCATCGGCGCAAGCCAGACACGGATCATCTTTATCCACCTTGTCCCCAACGTTTTGAGTGTCGTCATCGTCTATCTGACACTGACGATTCCAGCGGTCATGTTATTCGAAGCCTTTCTTTCATTCCTGGGATTGGGAGTCTCTCCACCAGATGTTTCATGGGGGTTACTGGCCAATGAAGGGGTGAAGATGATTACACCGATCAAGATCTATTGGTGGCTAGTACTCTTTCCGGGCCTAGCTTTAGCGACAACGTTATTTGCCTTGAATTTCTTGGGTGACGGCCTGAGAGATGCCCTTGACCCGAAAATGAAGAATCGATGAAACCAAGACCTGTTCTCGAAGTGAATGATCTGGCCGTGCAGTATGATACGGACGAAGGCCTGGTCGAGGCCGTTCGAGGTGTCTCCTTTCAGGTGGCTCCTGGCCAGACTTTGGGGATCGTGGGCGAATCAGGGTCAGGGAAGTCGGTCACCAATCTGGCTGTCCTGGGGTTGATACCACAACCGCCTGGAAAGATTGTTTCCGGCTCCATTCGGTTCCGAGGGCAGGAACTGCTGCACATGAGCCAGAGGGACTTATCCACCATTAGAGGCCGAAAGATCGCCATGATCTTTCAAGACCCGATGACCGCCCTGAATCCTCTCCTGACCATCGAAGACCAACTGACTGAGGTGACGAGAATTCATCTGGGACACGATCGTCAATCGGCCAGGAACCACGCGATTTCGATGCTGGAAAAGGTCGGTATCCCGTCACCAGAACGGCGTCTTGGTGATTATCCACATCAATTTTCTGGGGGTATGCGGCAACGCGTGATGATCGCCATGGCTCTGTCTTGTAAGCCTGACGTACTCATTGCCGACGAGCCCACCACCGCCTTGGATGTGACCATCCAGGCTCAGATTCTCCGGCTCATGAAAGAGTTGCAAAACTCCGCACAAACAGCAATCGTCTTAATCACTCATGATATGGGTGTCATTGCCTCTGCCTGTGATACGGTTGTGGTGATGTATGCCGGCAAGATTGTGGAACAGGCGGACACGGCAACCTTGTTCCGTAATCCGCGGCATCCCTACACCCTGGGCTTGCTCAAGTCCATGACCCGACTGGATGCGCCGCTGGGGACCAAGTTGACACCGATCGAAGGTCAACCTCCCGATCTGACACAGCTCGGGAAAGGGTGCTCGTTCTGTGCACGTTGTCGTTATGCCGTGCAACACTGTCGAGAGGAGACGCCCGAGCTGACCAAAGTTTCAAGCGAAGGTTTGGCAGCTTGCTTTGTGGATTGGACAGCCGATTCCGCAGGGGGGGAAGGGCCATGAAGTCTCGTGCTCAAGTGGAATCTCGCTCTACATCCCAAAACGTGTTGGAAGTCAAAGATCTCAAGATTCATTTCCACACAACCGGAGGACCATGGGAAAGAAAGCGTCGCATCGTCCGAGCTGTAGATGGAGTTAGCTTTCATTTGCAGTCCGGAGAAACTTTGGGAATCGTCGGTGAATCCGGGTGTGGAAAATCGACAACGGCTCGAGCCATTCTTAATTTGGTGAAAGTTACCGACGGACAAGTGATTTTGAACGGGGTCCGCCTGGACAATCTTTCAGCACGGACGATGCATCCTCATCGAAAACAGATTCAAATGATTTTTCAGGATCCTTACGCATCCCTTAACCCGCGCATGCCAGTTGGACGCTTGATCAGTGAGCCCATGAAGATCTTCAAGCTTTACGACCGGCGCACACGTATGCTGGAAGTCATTCGGCTGATGGAATTGGTAGGTTTGGATCCTGGATTCATGAATCGTTACCCACACGAATTTTCAGGAGGTCAGCGGCAGCGAATCGGTATAGCCCGCGCACTTGCCGTAAAACCCCAAGTGATTATTTGCGACGAACCGGTATCAGCATTGGATGTTTCAATTCAGGCTCAGGTCATCAACCTACTAATGGATTTACAGCAACAACTTGGCTTGGCATACGTTTTTATTTCTCACGACTTATCTGTTGTGCGGCACATCGCGCACCGTGTGGCAGTGATGTACCTGGGAAACATTATCGAGATTGCTCCGTCCGAGCTACTCTACCAACACCCGAAACACCCTTACACACAGGCTCTTTTATCTGCGGTACCGTTGCCAGATCCCCAGGCAGAAAGCAAGCGAGACCCAATTGTACTGGTCGGTGAAGTACCGTCACCTGATCAGATTTATCAAGGCTGCCCCTTTGCAAACCGTTGCCCTATTGCCGAAAAGGAGTGCACTGACTTGAAACCAGCTTTGGAAGGGGCCCTACATTCTGTAGCGTGCATCAAAGCCTGAAAATAGATTTCAATTCAAAAAGCAGGACCAACACCGGCAACCAGCACCCGTTCCCCGCTGGAAACTTCCCGCGTCATCTGGAACACATTTAATTGACAACTCCGTAAGATTTTCATGGCTCATTTCACCCACCAGCGACACAAACGACTTCAGCAGCTTGAGCGACAACGTGAATTGGTTGTGGCTTGCTCACCGCTACGGAGCAACGTTAACCTTTCGCGGATCGTGAGGACGGCCAGCTGTTCCGGCGTATCACGCCTGGTTGCCTGCGGTCAGGCGAAAATTGATCCCAAGATTGCCCGGGACGGGGTCAATACCATGAGGACCGACGTTCGCCGATCTCTCCCACCCGTCCTCCGATCGCTCAGGACAGATGGATACCAGTTGGTGGGACTTGAACAAACAACCCAATCACAGTGCCTGTACACCTTTTCTTTTACACGTCGAACGGTACTCGTAATCGGCAACGAGCGTGAGGGATTATCACCCGAGGTGTTACAACTGCTGCACCACGTCATCGAGATTCCCGTCTATGGCATGCCCCATAGCTTTAACGTGGCGACCGCAACAGCTATGGCACTGTATGAATACTGTCGACAGTTTCCGGCGGGTTGACTGATACGAAACCGTCGTGGTTTCGATCATCGGCGAAACGCCTGATGCGTCGCGTCGGGAGCCGTTGCCAACCGAGGAACTCCGCGTCAGGGTCTGCTGATTTCATCACAGGCCGACTCCAGCATGGACTTTGGCCGTTGCTGGTTTTGCAATGGAGGATTCATCTTGCTGTAAATTGCCAGGAGGCCACCAAGTCGGGTTCACAAGCTGGTCTTGTTAGGCAACTTTTACGGATTTTCGTAATCTTTCCGCTGCTTGACAAACCGTTTCACGGCGGTGTCTAGTACAGGTTGAGCCGAACTTTCAGAAAATGGCTTGACCTTCCACTGCCGCGTCATGCATTCGCAGCATCAGGAAAAGTCAAGTCGTACGAGAACCGTAATGGTAGACGTCACTCAACATTTATCTGAAATACAACCTCATCACCGGGTGAATCTTTTTCCATCCTTTGGCCAGCTGGATCGTGAACAGGGCTATTGGAAGATCGCGATTCACGGCGTCGTGTTTGAACCTTTTTTTGATGCGTACCAGGACCGGATTCTGGTGAGGTTTCTGCAGCGCGCCATGAAAGCCGATTCCTACAGTATGGACTCGGATATATTTCGTCAACGTGTGGGCGTTTTCTTAGCCCAGCATGGAAGCGGCATACGCGTGGCGATCCGGATCGGCCACAAGTTATACCGTCTACGACGCAGGACCAAACGTAACGGTCACTTTAGTGGTATCTTGCGGTTATCAGTTGCTGACGTCGAACGGATGAGAAACGAGGGACAGATCCACTCCGATTGGCTGCATTTCCGGGTGGTTACGGGAGAGGGAGATCAGCGCAGGATCACGGGACAGGCTCAGCTCATTCGTCCCAAAGGGGTCAGTGTGATCTCCGACATCGATGATACGATCAAGCGCAGTGACGTGCCGATTCGCAGTGAGCTGTTGGCCAACACTTTTTTACGCGAATACGAGTCGATTCCGGGAATGTCACGGTTATATCGCAAAGGTGCCGATAATGGGGTGGCCTTCCATTACGTCTCATCCAGTCCCTGGCAACTCTATGAGTCGCTGAAGCATCTGTGCCAGGAAGATCGTTTTCCACACGGAACCTATCATCTTCGCACATTACGCCTTAAGGATCCTCGAGTACTTTCCCTCCTCCTGCCGACACGTTGGGGAAAACGACGGACCATCCGTTCCATCCTGAAAGCTTTTCCCAGGCGGACCTTCGTTTTGATCGGAGATTCCGGCGAACGAGATCCCGAATTGTATGGAGCAATTGCCCGTGAATATCCCGGCCGAGTGTCGCGGATTTACATTCGAGATTTAGAGAGCCGATCGATGGACTCCGCTCGGCTCCGCAAAGCGTTTCGAGGCCAGACAAACAGCGTGTGGCGGCTCTTCACGGATGCCGACCAGCTCACGACAGACTGGGAAAAACTCCTGGGGGGGCCCGATGAAACCACTGAATCAGGGTTTTAGAGACGTTCGGGGCCCCAGTACCCCGGAAAACGGATTTCCAGCCCAGTGGATTGGCAAACCCGTTGGTCTCCGTCGCCGGATACCTGTGGACATTGCTGAAAACCGTTTCCACCCGGTCACTGTCCGGACGTGGCGTCTACGTTTCGAACGGTGAACTACCCCTTGCGTTGTCTCCGGATATATTGCAAAATTTTAAGTTTACGTATTTTTGGACGATGTAAATCTTTTCAGAGAGAACATGAATGGCTCGGTACACTGGTCCCAAAGCTCGCGTGAATCGGCGATTGGGTGCTTTAATTTTTGAAAACGCTGGTGCGGTCAAGGCTTACGAGCGTCGACAACAACCGCCCGGGATGCATACGCGCCCCCGTCGCACCTCCAACTATGGCTTGGCGCTGATGGAAAAGCAGAAGATTAAGCGCTACTATGGCCTGGGAGAAAGTCAGCTGCGCCGTTATTTCGGTAAGGCCACCCGTATGAAAGGCAATACGGCTGAGGAACTGCTGATTCTTTGTGAACGGCGTCTGGACAACGTGGTACGCCGATCCGGATACACCACCACCCGACCCCAAGCACGGCAAGGCATTGTACACGGCCATTTTCGCGTGAACGGTGTCAAGGTATCGAGTCCATCGTTTCAGGTACGAGCGGGCGATGTGGTCACACTACGCGACAAAGAACAAATCCAAAACCTCTATCGCAGTAACATCACCGATCATCCTCCCGACTCGTTGGATTGGGTCACACTTGATGCCGAAAACCTGCAAGCTACCGTGCAAGGAATCCCAGGTCCCGATGACGTGAGTCTTCCTGTCGATGCAAATGTAGTCGTCGAATTCATGTCGCGTTAGACAAGCGGGTGAGCGAAACGAATTTTTCCACACCCAAGTTGATTAATAACAATCGTAAGGTTGGCCCCAAATCGTTGCCAACGGTGCGACAAAGTCGGGCTCGCCAACTTCCTCGTTTTTTTCCTCGTGTTCTTCCTGGATTTCTGACGCGTCGTCGTTCTCCCACCAAAGAACAATCACCTGTGGGAAACGCCTAGCCGACCGAACGGCAACCGCAGGCGAAACAGGTTGTCGCCCAACTGCCCGGGACGGAGTTGCCTCGAAAGAATGGCTCGATCCGGCCGGTCTGACAAGCACTACTCCCGAACCACTATTTAAATGTCCCTCCGAGTTCTGCAAGTCAACACATCAGCTACCTAGTTTTTTTGTCCTTAAATGATTGGCTGCTTCAATGCATTCACAGTTGGTAATACTTGGGGGGGGACCGGGCGGTTACGCTGCGGCATTTCTAGCGGCCGACGAGGGAATGGAAGTCACTATTGTCGAGTCTCGCCGGGCACTGGGAGGCACCTGTCTTCTTCGAGGATGCATTCCATCAAAGGCACTGTTGCATGTGTCCCGAGTTATCAGCGAGGTAAATGAATTGCGGGAGGATTGGGGCGTGGTCTATGATTCGCCACGCATTGACATTGATACGGTGCGAGCACGTAAAGATACGGTCATTAAAACGTTATCCGGCGGTTTAAAGCAACTG
>Ga0310120_10000294_pt1 | contig 40542 bp, 35 predicted proteins | sample CB27_AW_983_MG_FD_203506 | JGI IMG/M metagenome (GOLD analysis project Ga0310120, IMG submission 203506) | Marine microbial communities from Western Arctic Ocean, Canada - CB27_AW_983 | ecosystem: Environmental > Aquatic > Marine > Oceanic | place: Canada: Western Arctic Ocean | collected...
CCGAACACCCCAGGCGCCCTATCACCGGGTTTGACTGCGAACGCTCGGAAGTGAGTGGCCGACGTCTCTGGGGACTCTTCGCCGAGCGTTTTCCCGATCCGAATGACTTCTTTGCCGATCACTTCGTGGCCAACTACTGCCCCCTGATCTGGATGAAGGACACCGGGGCCAACCTGACCCCGGACAAGATTCCGGCCGAATCCATGAAGCCCGTCGATGAGGCCTGCCTCGCCCATCTCCGCACCCTCGTCCAGCTCCTCGACCCGCAGTATCTCATCGGGGTCGGCACCTACGCCGAAAAGCAGCTGGCAGGTGCGGCGGCGGATCTCGAGTCCGGGGCCACCATCGGCAGGATCCTCCACCCCAGTCCCGCCTCGCCCGCCGCCAACAGAGACTGGGCTGGAACCGCCACCAGGCAATTGGAAGAGCTCGGGGTCTGGTAACCATATCAGAATCGCCTTCCCAGTCTGCCTCGCCCGGCACCCACCAGTGGGGCCTGCCAGGATGACCGGGAAGCTTCGGAACCCTTCGCATCCTGAATGAAGCAGACATTGCTGATGAGTGCGACATAATCACCCAATGATCACGAGCGCAACTTCCCGACGTGACATCCTCCGTACCGCCCTGGGCACTGCAACCTGCCTGGGACTTGAATCGGGTCTTTCCCCCGCGGCCGCACCCGACACTCGACCGGTTTATACGGGGCCCAACGTCATAATCATAAGGTTCGGCGGGGGCGTAAGACGGCGGGAAACCATCGACCCGCAGCACACCTACTCGCCCTTTCTCTGCAAGGAACTCACCCGGCGCGGCACGCTTTTCAAGGACATGTCGATCGACCGATTCCGCAATATCAACACGAGCCACGGAGAAGGAACCCTTCATATCCTCACCGGGAAGTACGACAACTTCAGAGACGTCAACGATACCTTCCTCGGAGAACGCTTCGAGGCCAAGGTTCCCACCGTTTTTGAGTATCTGCGCAAGACCTACGCCGTAGCTGAACATGAGACGCTCATCATCAACGGGGAGGATCGCACCTCCGAGGAGTTCTACTCGTTCAGTAATCACCATCTCTTCGGTGCAAACTTCAAATCCGAAACCCTCTCGCTCTACCGTTACAAGGTGTGGCTCCTCGACCAGCAGATCCGGGAAGGCCGCTGGAATGGCCCGCAACTCGAGAAGAAGAAGGCCGAACTCAACAAAATGCGCTCGCTTGACTACAGGATCAGAGGCCGCACCAAGCAACACGGGAAACTTCACAACTTCTGGGCCCGCTGGAAGCAGCACTACGGCAGCGACGGATTCATCAATCCGCGTGGCGACCGACTCCTGACGGAGCTTTGCCTGTGGAGCATGAGGCACCTGCAACCACGGCTCCTGATGATAAACTACAATGATCCCGACTACGTCCACTGGGGAAACAAGAACCACTACACGCGAGGCATCTCCATCATTGACCAAGGATTGAAGCAGCTCGTCAACGGCATCGAGGCGGATCCATTCTATCGGGACAACACGGTCTGCGTTATCGTCCCGGACTGCGGCCGCGACAACAATCGCCTCGTAGCAGTCCCCTACCAGCATCACTTCAACTCGAAATCTTCACACCAGATCTGGGCGCTCATCCTTGGGCCCGGCGTTCCCCGAAACAAGGTAGTCGACCACCCGGTGGACCAGATCTCAGTCGCTGCAACCGTCGGCCATTACATGAACATGCCCACCCGGTTTGCAGAAGGGCCTCCCCTCGCGGAAGCCATCGCGTAGAAGATCCCGGAATGATCGCCCGCGCACACGCAGTCAACAGTCCTTCCTTCCAACCGCAGGCGGAAAAGAGCCGCAACCCCCGAAGCTCGCAATCCTGAATACCCTCCATGGGTTCGTCTCCTTTCTCATCCCCGACGGAAGCAAAGGCACAGGAAATGCCTCCGCCGGTCCCAGCGCCCAGGGTGCTCCCGGCTCCCCTCCGTTTTCTGGTTGCTACAGGTCGGATCTTCAAGTCGTGGATCTTCGCGACGCTCGCCTGCATGAGTATTCCCCTCGCAATCCTCTTCGCGGGCTGGACCTACCGCCTGGTGCAACACAGGGCCCACAAGCTCTGGACCATCCGCCTCGGCAAGGACCCCGACAACCGGAGAACCCTGCCACGGTGGTTCCTGTCCGAGCGCTCCGGAAATATTCTCTCTGGCACGGAGGGGACCGCCTTCCACTCCCGGATCGCCGGAATCCTTCGTGCCTTGCTCGGCTCACTCGGGGCGAACTGGAGAACCGGTTCCCTCATTACGCTCAATTCCTTCCTGGTCACCCTGCCCGGCGGAATGATCATGATGTTCTCCTGGTACTCGGGTTGGGACAACTCCTTCAAGAAGGGCTACGAACAGGCGGAAATCGGACCTCTCTGGGGACTCATCGGGATCTTCCTGTTCATGGTCGCAATGACCTACATTCCCATCGCGCAAGCCCGTCAGGCGATAACCGGATCCACCAGGGCATTTTGGTCCTACCGTAAAGTCCGCGACGTCATCCGGGCCCGACCGATGACCTGCCTCGTCCTCAGTGGCAGCTACACCTTCCTTGGCGCAATCTTCATGGTCGCGGTGAGCGCCCTCACGGTTGTCGGAAACGGCGATTCGTTCGAAGGGAAGTCCAGCGCCGAGATTGTTTCCTTCCTCAACGCTTACTACTTCTTCTGGGCCGCCTTCTTTATCGTGCCTGGGTTTCTTCTATTGAAGCTTATCGCAGGTCGCATTTACGCGGATGCATCCTATGACGCAATTGTTGCTTCCCGCTGGCAAAAAGATGAGGTGACGGACCGCGAGCAAAAGATCTTCGAACACGCACGAGTTGCAGAAAAACCTCCAGCTCCTCCTGGGTTGATGCGAACCGGCCTCACCGCATTCTCCTTTATTGGTCGCCTCTTCCTGCGTGCCGCGACCCTTCTTCTTTTGCTCCTTTTCGCCCTTGAGCTCTATATTGCACAGTTCTTCACCTTTGAGCCCGCCACCAACTGGCTCCGCCAGCCGATGGTGCAGCTTCCATGGTATCATTCGATCCCGAAAGACCTGAAATAGGACAGCCTTCCCAGCCCCCACGAACTGGCCTGGTGTTCCCTGCCCGGACCATGATGACTCGAAAGTCTCCCTGCGCTATGAACCCAATTGCTTCCCTACCGTAGAAGGTTCCAGGCACTTACCAGCGCCTTGAGACCTGCCATCTCGATGGAGGAATCGATTCCTGCGCCCCAGACCAGCCGCCCGTCATCGTGCTTGAGTTGCACATAGGCGGCGGCATCGGAGCTGGATCCGTCCCGCAGGGCATGGGACCGGTAGTCGGTGAGAACGAAATCCTTGTGCCCTTCCTCCTCCAGCGCGTGCACAAAGGCATTGATGGGTCCGTTACCCAGACCCACGATGTGACGCTTTTCTCCGTTGAGAAGAACCTCCGCCCGGCAACGCACCGTCCCCCGTTCACCCGTCTGCTGATCGAGCTCGTAGTCGATCACGTGCAGCGGCTCCCCCACGTTGGCGAAATACCTGAAGAAGGCGTCCTTCACCTCGCCGGGATTAAGTTCACGTCCCAGTTGATCGGCGAGATCGTAGACCTGTTTGCCGACCTGGGGGTGCATGGTCTTGGGGAGATCGAACCCGTATTCGCGGTCGAGGATATAGGCCACCCCGCCTTTCCCGGACTGTGAGTTGATCCGGATGATCGCTTCATAGCTGCGGCCGATGTCCTCCGGGTCGATAGTCAGGTAGGGCACGCCCCACTTGACCACTTCCCCTTCCTCCCCGGCCGCCTCCTTACGACGCCGGTCAAACCCCTTCTTGATGGCATCCTGGTGGCTGCCCGAGAAGGCGGTAAACACCAGCTCCCCGGCGTAGGGCTGGCGGTCGGGAACCTCCATCCGCGTGGTCCGCTCGTAAACCTCCCGGATGCGCGGCAGGTCGGTGAAATCGAGACCGGTTTCAATCCCGTGGCTGTTCATGTTCAGCGCCGCAATCACGATGTCCAGGTTCCCGGTCCGTTCCCCGTTGCCGAAAAGAGTGCCCTCCACCCGGTCGGCGCCGGCCAGCAGGCCCAGTTCGGTGGCCGCAATCCCGGTGCCCCGGTCGTTGTGGGTGTGCAATGAAATATGTACGCTCTCCCGGTTCTTCACGTTGCGGCAGAACCACTCGATCTGGTCGGCGTGAATATTGGGGGTGGTCCACTCCACGGTCGCGGGCAGGTTCAGGATGACCGGCTTCTCGGGGGTGGGTTCCCACACATCCATGACCGCCTCGCAAACCTCCAGCGCAAACTCAAGCTCGGTGTCGGAGAACGACTCCGGCGAATACTCGAGGTCAATGTTGGTCCCCGGGACGGTGGGGATCAGTTCCTTCACCATTCTGGCTCCATCCACCGCGATCTTCCTGATATCCCCGCGACTGGCATCGCTGAAAGTCACCCGGCGCTGCAGCGGCGAAGTGGAGTTGTACATATGTACGATGGCATTCTTCACGCCATCGAGCGCCTCGAAGGTGCGGCGGATCAGGTGCTCACGAGCCTGCACCAGGACCTGCACCTGAACCTCATCCGGAATCCGTTTATCCTCCACCAGGCGGCGCAGGAAATTGAACTCGGTATCGGAGGCTGAGGGAAACCCGACCTCGATCTGCCTGAACCCCACTCCCACGAGGAGCTCGAACATCTCCAGCTTCTCTTCCACGCTCATGGGGACGGGCAGGGACTGGTTGCCGTCTCGGAGATCGACCGAACACCAGATGGGCGCCTCGGTAATCGCACGGTCCGGCCATTGCCGATCCGTAAGGCCGACCTCGGGGAAGAGCCGGTACTTTCGGATGTTCTGGGTGTTCATGGTTCAGTTCGTTGGTGTTGATCTTTTGTCAGAGCCTTGGCAAGCGCATTGGACGCAGTTCGCCCCGAAAACCGGGAAACAGAAGTTGGACCAATACACATATGAACCCGGACTAGCGTCCGAGTCGCAGCACGGGAAGGGTAGGTGCCGTGGTCCAATTGCTCATCGACCGGACAACTCGCACGGGCCGGGCCCCCCTGTCGAGGGAAAAGGGTTACTCCCTCCCACCCCATCCCGGGGAATTCAGGCTCCAGGATTTCCAGCAGAAGGGTGGGAAAACTCCCGCTTTCATCACCTGTCGCCTTGCCGAACGGCCCGACATGCCGTTGCGTAAGGCCCACGCCCGCGTTTTGCTCATGAACGATCCCGCCCGTCGCCGTGCTTCGGACCTCATCAGGGGGTTCGAACGCGTGCTGGTGGCCTTCTCAGGCGGAATCGACAGCACCCTCGTTCTGCGACTTGCCTGCCAGGAACTCGGGGCCAACGCAGTGGCCGTCACCGCGGTCTCGCCCAGCCTGGCCCGCCGCGATCTGGAAGCATCCCAGGACATCGCGCGCGAGATCGGGGCCACCCACGAACTGATCAAGAGTGGCGAAACCGAGGATTCCCGCTACCAACGCAACGATCCGCAGCGCTGCTACTTCTGCAAGACCAACGTCTATCAATCCCTCATCGACTTCGCGGGCCGGGAGGGCTTCCCCTGGATCCTCGACGGCACCAATGCTGACGATACCGGGGACCACCGGCCCGGCCTGCAGGCCGCTCGTGAACACGGCGTGCGCAGCCCTCTCCAGGAAGCCGGGATCGGGAAAGAGGAAATCCGGACTTGGGCCCGTGAACTGGGACTTTCCAACTGGAACCTCCCCGCTAATGCCTGTCTCTCTTCCCGGGTTCCCTACGGCTCCGAGGTCACCCCGGAAAAACTGGCCCAGATCGAACAGGCCGAGGCCGCCCTGCACAAACTGGGCTTTCGCGAACTACGGGTGCGCCATCACGACCAGGTGGCCCGCATTGAGGTGAGCAGGAACGAGCTCCCGCTGGCGGTGGAGCATGGTGAACACATCACGAGCGCAATGAGGGAGGCGGGCTTCCTCTACGCTACCCTGGATCTCGCGGGATTCCGTTCCGGCAGCATGAATGACGGCCTCAAAAAGAAATGAGTCCAGAACACATTGAGGAACTGCTCAGGCAGGTCGCCGCCGAAGAGATTTCTACCGCGGAAGCCATGGAGAAGCTGCGGGAACTGCCCTTCGCGGAGCTCGCTCACACCACCGTTGACACCCACCGCGAACTACGCCAGGGAGCTCCTGAGGCTGTCTATGGTGCCGGCAAGAGCGCGGAGCAGCTGATTGAGATCCTCGACCGGCTTTTCCAAGCTCACCAGCGCGCCCTCGCCACCCGGGTCAACCACCGCAAGGCACGGGCAGTGCAGGAGTCCCTGCCCGAGGCCAATTACAACAGTCTCTCCCGCCTCCTCACCCTCGGCGACCGCCCCGAGGCCCCCGCCCACCCCTACGCGGTGGTGGCCTGTGCGGGCACTTCCGATCTTCCCGTGGCCGAGGAGGCCTCCCAGACCCTTGAGTTTCTCGGCCACCGCGTGGAGCGCCTCACTGACGTGGGCGTGGCCGGCCTTCACCGTCTCCTCGACAAGCTGGAGAAACTCCGCGGCGCCGGCGTGGTCCTGAGCGTGGCGGGAATGGAGGGTGCCCTTACCAGCGTGATCGGTGGACTGGTGGCCTGCCCGGTAATCGGGATTCCCACCAGCGTGGGCTACGGGGTCTCCCGCGGCGGGGAAACCGCCCTGCACGCCATGTTGTCCTCCTGCGCTTCCGGGGTGGCGGTGGTCAACATCGACAACGGCTTCGGAGCCGCCATGGTGGCCAGCGCGATCATGCGGACCGGCGGCTCCTATTGAAACCGGGGAGGGTTGGAGCTTTCCTTCGCACCCATTCCCCGTTCCAATCCGTCCATGCGCACGGCCTACTTCGACTGCATCGCGGGAGCAAGCGGAGATATGATGCTGGGAGCCCTGGTGGACGCCGGGCTCCCCGCCGCCCAGCTGGAGGCAGAGCTCGCCAAGCTCCACCTCAAGGACTTTCACCTCCACATCAATCGCGTTTCGAAGAATGCCTTCAGCGCCGTCAAGGTGGATGTCCATGTCCACGACGACGCCCCGGAACGCCACCTTGCCGACATTCGCGGGGTGGTGGAGGACAGTCACCTTTCGGACCGGGTGAAGGAAACCGCCATCCGCATCTTCACCCGGATCTGCGAAGCGGAGGCCGCCATTCACGATTCCACGGTCGAGAAAGTGCACCTTCACGAAGTGGGCGGGGTCGATGCCATCGTTGACGTCTGCGGCACCCTGGCCGGACTGGAAGCGCTGGGAATCGAACAGGTCCGGGTCTCGCCCTTCCCCCTCGGCCGCGGATTCGTGACGGGGGCCCATGGCCGGATTCCCCTGCCCGCCCCCGCCGCCCTTGCCCTCATGAAGGGGTGTCCGGTGACGGGCACCCGCATCGATGTCGAACTGGTCACTCCCACCGGGGCGGCCGTCCTCTCGGAGGTGGCCAACGGTTTCGGTCCCATCCCCGCCCTCACCCTCGATGCCGTCGGCTACGGCGCGGGCAGCAATGACCTTGAAATCCCCAATGTCCTGCGGCTCATCATCGGGGAGGCGGTGGGCACCTCCGGGCTCCTTACCGAGACCCTCGTACAACTCGAGACCAATCTGGACGATGATTCACCAGAGCTCGTGGGCCACCTTGCCGGCCATCTGCTGGAAGCTGGAGCCCTGGACGTTTCCGTCATTCCGGCCCAGATGAAAAAGGGCCGCCCCGGAGTCCTTCTCCAGGTCCTCGCCAAGCCCCAGCACGCCGACGCCCTGAAGCACCTCCTCTTCCACGAAAGCTCCACCCTCGGGGTCCGCCGCCAGGAAGTGCAACGGGACTCCCTCCCCCGGCGCAGCGAGTCGGTAGACACCAAGTTCGGCAGGATTCGCGTCAAGATCGCCACCCTCCCCGGGGGACAATCCCGCGTCACCCCCGAATATGAAGACTGCCGCCAGGCAGCCGCCGAGAGCGGCACCCCACTCCGTGAGATCTACCACCACATCGAACACGAAGCCGCCCACGCCTTGAATCTCCCCCACTCCCACGGGCATGATCACGACCATGGGCATCACCCCTAGATCCCGGAGCTGAGATTCAAGCAGGCGGATCCCCTTCCATTTTCCCGTTTCATCCGGCCTGCCGCGGTGTAGCATCGGGCGTGCTCCAGATCGTCTTCAACGAGGTCAGCGCGGCCGAAATCTCCCTGCTCGACACCCTGGAGCAACTTGAACTCCTCGACGAGTTCACGGTGAGCGAGGACGACCTGACTCATCTGGAGGATGATCGTTTCGGCAGGATCGAGAGGGATGGCAAGACGCTCTACCGGTTCCGTTCCCGCGACTGGCGCTTCTACTTCGAAGTGATCGATGATCATGTGAGAGTCCATCGCGTCCTCCACAAGAACACCTTCCAGGACTTCATCTTCCGGTCCAAGCTGCCATTCCGGGCAGAAGACGAGGAACTCGCGCAATCCAAGCAGTTCTGGCGTCTCATCGACGAGGGACGCAAGGCCAAGCCAAGCAGCTGAAGACGCGTCCCTGCCCGGACACAGGAACCGAGGGCCCCGGACCCCGGGTTGAATCAGGTTCGATCGCTACAGGTTGCCTTGCAAGCGACGCGGGTCAGCCATCCTCCTTGGGCTTTTCATCGCCCTCGGGCTTCTCTCCCTCCTTGGGCTTCTCTTCCGCATCAGCCTTCGGCTTGGGCTTGGCCTTCACCTTCGGCTTGTTCTCCTCCCGGTAGCGCAGAAAAAAGGCGTAGTCGGAAGGCAGCACCTTGCCGCTACCGAGGGATTTCTTCCAGAGATCGCACATGGCGAGCCCCTCCTGCAGGAGGAAATAGCCGGGGGAATTCGGATCCTCATCCTCCGTCCCCCAGAGCTGGATGGCCAGCTTCACCTCTTCGTTGGCCTTGATGATGCGCAGGCAGGCCAGGGTCGCCGCCTGGGTGAGTTCTTCCGAGGCGGTGTAGTCCGCGGTGAACGCCCCGTTGAAGGCGATCAGGGCGTCGGTATCGCGGCCCAGGCCTTCGAGAGCGAGTCCGTGGCAGTATTTGATCTGGGCCAGGTGTTCTCCAATCCACTTCTTCTTCTCCAGGACCTCCACCGCCAGGGCATCGAGGCGGGACCAGCTCTTGGTGCGCACCGCATTCCAGACGGCATAAACCTCCAGCTGGTTGCGCTGGTGTTCCCGGGCCAGGGACCCGAACTGGTAGACGTCGAGCAGCTTCTTGAGGCTCTCCAGGTCAAACATCTTGCGGCAGGTCTCCAGCTCGTAGAATCCTGCCAGGGTCCCGTAGTTCCCCTTGATGTTGTCGAGCTTGTCGAAGGCTTCCTTGCACGCCGCGAATTTTTCGCGGGCGCCCCGGTAATCGCGACTTTCATAAAGCTCCACGGCCTCCTTGAAGATGGGAGGCTCGAAGAAATAGACCGATTTCACGTCTGAACGTTTGATCCGGTTGCGGTTCAGGCTCTGCGGGGTGGTCTTGTACTCGATCTGGGTGGAACTGGCGGCCGTGATCCACACTTTCATGATGTCGTCCTGCTTGCTCACCGGCTCGGTGTAGCCGATGAGGGACAGAGCATCCGCGGCAGGAAGCCTGATCACGGAGACAAACAGGAAGATGATGCCGAGAATCAGTTTTTTCATTGTTTCATTCAGTTGAGTGTTCGACAGCGACGACGGACGGGAACCTACCTCCCCTTCTTTTTCTCCTCCACGATCTTGGTGACCGAACTATCGTCCTCGTAGCGCTGGACGAGGTCCTTCACCTGCTCCCAGAGCTTCTTTTCCTCGTCCTTCATCTGCGCGAGAAGGTGCTCCGTCGAATCACGGAACTTGTAGCCGATTTCATACGCCTGCTGGCGGTCCTCCCCGGTGTTACGCTCCCAGACCAGTTCCATCACCCGCTTTATGGAGGGGGCGGAAACCCGGATAAGCCCGGTGTAGCCGGCCCACGTATTGTTGTAGGATGAGATGGCATCCTCCCGCATTCCGCGTTTGTCGTAGGACTGGCACAGCATGAACGAAACCTCAGCCGCATAACGGCGGTAACCCTCGGTCGTAAGGTATTCCTTCGCGCGGGTGGTCACGTCCTCCCAGTCCTTCTTTTCCCTCAGAATCTCAACGATGCGATAGAGGGCCCTTTCCTGTTGCTTCTTCTGCGGGGCATTCTTGAAGACGTGCTCCAGGCTTTCTACTGCCTTCCCCTTCTCAGTCGGGCTGTCAGAGTTTCCGAGGATATCGGCCAGCCCGAAGTTGGCATTGAACCGGTAGGACTGGTCCTCGCGGCCCGCCACTGCGTTGTAGTAGGACAGGGCGGCCCGGGGCGTTCTCGTCTTTTCCCGCAGGTAGTCGCCAAGGCGCACGAGCACGTAGTTGGTGAGCTGGGAGGGCTGGAACTCGTCCTTCAGATCGCGGAAAAGAACGGCAACCATGGCATCCGCCAGACGCTGATCGCCGGGGTTCTCCTCTTTGTTGGCCTTCTTGCTCTTCTCCTCAAACACCGTGATGAGTGCGATCCGCAGGAGGGCTTGGGCTTCCTTGTTGCCGGAGTCGATACCGGGGAAGTTGTAGTAGTGCTCCTTGAGCTCGTCCTCGCTGTGGTTCTTCAGATAGGACCGGGTGTAGGAATTGATGGCCTCCTCCAATCCGAAGGCCCCGGCCACGGCCGCGAGTTCTGCAATCACTCCCTGCAACCGCTCAAGGGCTTCCTCTTCACGGCCCACCACCGTGAGGGGATGCACCCCGGCCACCGCGGTCTGCGCCTTGAAGGGCGAGGCCGATCCATGGTCCTTCCAGAACTCGTCGTAGTAGGGAACGGCGTCCTTCACCCGCGGGTTCTCTTTCTTGCCCCGCTTCTCCGGACCCAGAAGCCCCACCAGGTAGAACAGGGACTCGCCTACCACGATGGTGTTCTCACGGCGCTTGGCGAGCTCCATGGCCTTCTTGTAGTAAGTCTCGGCCGGATCCCACTCTTCCTGCGTCTGAAGGACGTTGCCCTTGAGGTTGAAGGCCATGTCCATGATGTCGCTGTTGGGAAACTCGCTCTCAAGGCGGTTGAGCTTCACGAGGGCGGGATCGAGCTCGTCCTCGGCAAAATGGCAGTTGGCCCGGTCATACAGCGCAAAGGGCAGATAGATGTTCTTGCCCGGATCCGGATACTTGGAGAGGAAGGAGTCGAGGAGTTCGGCCGCCTTGCCCCAGTATTGAAGCCGGGAAAGATTTGACCCCTGGAAGTACAGCGCCGCCATGCGGAACTGGCTTTTCTCGTACATCTCCACGTGCTCGTCGAGATACTTGCGGGCCTCATCATACTTCCCGGTGTAGTAGTAGCTCCCACCCAGAACGTGCAGGCAGATGTCATGCTGCTTGGAGGGCGAGGCCAGCTTGGGCAGCATGATCGTGGCCACCTCGATGCACTTCTCATACTCCCCTTCCATGAAGAGGCTGGTCAGCATCATGCTGCGCACCGACTCCACGTGCTTGCTGTCCGGGAAAGTTTTCAGGAAGAGGCTCCCGTATTTCTCGGTCACCAGCACTTCCCCGATAATGGCGGAAGTTCGCACCAGGTTATAGAGATACTCCTCGCGTTTCCTCGATTTGTTGTAATAGAGCTCCAATTGCTCGTAAGCCGCGAAGGCGCCACGCACGTTCTTGTGTTGTTCGTGAATGTAGGCCGTGGCCGCGGTGGCGATCACCTCGTGAGGATCCCCGGAGCTCCACTGTCCGGTCAGTTCCTCAAGGTCAGCTTCGAGCACCTCCTTGTGGATCTGGCGGTTGCTTTGCGGCGGGTCCTGGAACTGGCGATCGACAATCCCGACCTGGGCCAGGCGGGCCGTGATGTCGTCGATGGAGGCCCTGGTACTGGGCACCAGGGCATAGAGTTCAAACGCGGAACGTTCCATCTCGGCCGCCAAGGCGTCCGCCGCCAGTTTCATGAAGACCGGAGCAAAGCTGTGCATCTTGAAGGGTTCCAGCTTGATGTCAGCCCGGTTCTTCCCGAGGAAATCCAGCAGGGCCTGCTCGTTCTCCTTCTCAATGACCGCTTCCACCAGAGCCTGGAACCCCACCATGATGCCCTCGTCGGGAGTGGGGAAGGTCTCCTTGTTGTCGATCGCGATCTCGAGGTTCTCAATCCCTCCCGGAATCTGGAAGAGCTTGAAGTGCGCCATCGCCATGTTCACGTAAAAGGCACCCCTCTGATACGTGTCACGCTTGGGGTCACGCTCCTGCAGGAATTTCTTGTACATCTTGATCGCAACTTCCCACTCCTGCGCACCGATGGCGGCGTCCCCCCACTTGAGAAGGGACTTCTTGTGGTAATGGTTGAAGCTCCCCTGGGTGGCCCCGTCCAGGCCCGCCGCCCCGGCATTCTTATTGGGGTACTTGGTATAGCACATCTTGAAGGACTGCATGGCCGCCTCCCATTGCTTGAGCTTCAGCTCGCAGTATCCCTTGTGGTACCAGAACCAGCCGAACTTCGGACCAAAGAGGGTCTTGGCCCGCCCGTCGTACTGCCCCACCGCCTTGGCGAGAATTGCATGGGCCTTGGCCCATTCCTTGGCTCGCATGGCGGTAAGTGAATTGGACCAGGCGGTATCGATCCCCCCCTGGGCGAACGATTTTTCCGGCAGACAGACCGAGGCGCAAAGCGCGAGAAGCCCGCACAGGATCCGGTTCTTGGTGAATTGAATCATGACGTATGGGATTTCTAGTCTGGGTTGATCTTCTCTCAAAAACCGGGCCCTCCGGCAAGGACACCAACGGACAAGTCGGGGTTTTCTTAGATCCTGCCCGGGGAATCCATCAGAAAATCGCTACGGCTGGGCGGCGTCGGGACAAACCTATACCCTATTCGTGCTGGTCGTCCTGGACCACCAGATCAGTAAAGGTGACCGTGGTAACATCGTGCTTGGCGAGGTGGTTGAGCACGTCGGATACCACCTGCTGCTCGGCCTCGGCCTCCACGTAGACCTGAACGAGGGGCTTGTTGTTGCCCGCCTTGGCTGCCGCCGCGTAAATCTCAAGGCGCTGATCCAGACGTGGAAGCGTGCGCTCGGCACCCTGCGCTTCCGTATCGAGCAACTCCTGGGCCGCCCCCACGTTGGCGTAGATGTGACCCTCGTTGCTGATCTTGATGAAGAAAGGCTGGATATCCGGCTGAGCCTCCGAGGGAGCAGCGGAGGGCAGGGCCATGCTGTTGTCTCGCTCCTTCTGCTTGATGGTGGTGGTCACCAGGAAATAGATGAGAAGCAGAAAGCAGACGTCAATGAGCGGAGCGATGCTCAGTTTGGGCTTGTCTTCCTCAAGGTTTGTGACGCGACGATGTCTGGCCATGGGGGCTCCTTGCTACACTAGTTGTTGCGGGACCAGAGGCTCACGAAAATGACTTCGTTGATTCCCGCGGCCGCGGCTGCGCGAATGACCCGGCGAACATAGGTGAAGTGCACCTTGCCATCTGCCCTCAGATGCAGGCGAGGCTTCTGGCCGTTGCCGTCCCACCGTTCCTTCTCCTTCTTGATGAAATCCATCATGTCCTCGTCGTCCGCGAAGACCTTCTTGCCATCCGCCATCCGGAAGCGCCCCTCACCGGCGTGCTCATCGCTGTAGACGTTGACCACGATGCGGCCCATCTTGTCGTTCTGCTTCTCCGAGTAGCGCGCAATCGGCACCTGCACCTTCTTGTCCATCTCCACGATGATCAGGGTGGCGTTGACGATAAAGAAGATGAGCAGCAGGAAGACCATGTCGATCATGGGCGACATGTCGACCTCCGTATCGTCATCCTGCTCCTCCTGGGCAGCACGCAGTTTCGTAGAGGACATCGTTGGGACTGATTGGTTGTGCCGGGGAACAGGGACGACCCCTGTCCGTTTAGACGGCAATCCCTTCCGGAATCTTAGCCAAATATGCGTCCTGGTTGACGGTCTGGATCGAGGCGTTGATCAACTCCTCGCAAGAGTGGTGAGACTCGGCCACCAGGTTGTTGAGTTTGTTCTTGAAGTAGAAGTAGGCGACCAGAGCGGGAATGGCGGTGAGCAGGCCCCAGAAGGTGGTGAGAAGGGCGATCTGAATATCGCCGGCCAGCTCGGCAGGTTCAGCTGCACCAGTGGCGCTCAGGACGCCGAAGGCATTGACCATCCCGTAGACCGTTCCAAACAGTCCGAGCATGGGAGCTGCCTGCGCAATCAGGGCGATGTAGTTGATCCACACCATGTTCTTGCGGCTCTCATTGATGGTGAAATCTGCGATGGCATCCTCAACTCCATCACGTCCGAGATCCTCAGGCCTGGTGGCATCGATGTTGGGAAGGGAGTAGGCCAGCATGCGTCCGACATAACTGGGATGGGAAGCGGCAAGCTCGATGGCGGAACGCACGCGGCAGTTCATCATGTGATCAAGGAGGGCCGCCTTGAGATCATCGGGGCAGAACTTCGGCTTGGTGAGGTTGATGAAATTGAAGACGCTGAGGGCCAGCAGAGCGATAACTGTAAGGCCGATCAAAATCATTGGCCAGCCTCCGTCGAGAACCCATTTCTCAAGAGCATTCTTGTCCCCCTCCGCGGCCATGAGGGCGGGAGCCGAGACGACAAGCGAGGTGAGAACTAGCGAAAAAACGCTGAGAGGACGTTTCCTGGTTGTATAGATCATGATTGGTTCCGGATTCGTTGCGGGTGGCTGTATGGGAGGCGGGCGATTCTCCAAGGTGAAGAGGGCGAGTAAAGACTGGTTTTGAAAAAAAAATGCCTTGTGCCACCAAACTGGCTTCCCGCCTGCCTCTCCCAGCGATCAAAGGACGAATCCCTTAGAGTCAGGGCATTAGGTATTACCCGAATGAGGGGAGGGAGGACGCGCGATTCCCTCCAGTCCGGAGGACTCAGTGCCCGGCCAGGAACCATTCTCTGGCCTTCTATGGCAGGCCCTGGAACCCGGAATCTGCCCTCTTCCCTGCAATTTGCCCGGGCCTTGCTCCTCATGCCTTCTTCGTCCGCACGGGCGACTTCCGACCGTGAAAAAGGGTGCGGCAGATCTCACAGATCATGCCGTCACATCCACGTGCCGTGCAATGCTGTCGGCCGTAGAAAATGATGCGCAGATGCACTTGGTTCCAGCTCTCCTCGGGAAAGAGCTTTTTCAGAGACTGCTCAGTATCGGCCACGTTTTTCCCACTGGCCAGCTTCCAGCGCTGAGCGAGACGGTGGATGTGGGTATCCACCGGAAAGGCGGGCACGCCAAAGGCCTGTGAGATCACCACCGAGGCGGTCTTGTGTCCGACCCCGGGGAGAGCCTCCAAGGCGGCCAAGGAGTCCGGGACCTCCCCTTCATGGTTCTCAACGAGGAGCCGGGAAAGTTCCGAGATCGCCCTCGCCTTGCGGGGCGCAAGTCCACAGGAACGAATGGCCGCCTGGATCTCCTCAACGGGTATGTCCTGCATTCTCTGTGGCGTATCCGCAAGGGCGAACAGCCCGGGGGTGACCTTGTTGACCCGCTCGTCCGTGCACTGAGCCGAGAGAAGAACCGCCACCAGCAGGGTGAAGGCATCCCGGTGATCCAGAGGAATCGGTGTCTCGGGATAAAGCTCCGCCAGACGCCGATGAACAAATTCAGCTCGCTCTGCCTTGGTCATGCATGGGCGAATGGGGACCCCATCAGAGGGAGGGCGTCTGGCCTCCCAGTCCGCCGCGCTGAACCACCCGGCCGCTGTTGATCTTGGCCATGGTGGCGTAATACATGCGCGCGCAATGTTCGTACCTCGTGCGTCCACGCAGGAGGTTCGCGGTTCGCTCCCAGGATCCCCACCTGACAACATGGATCTCAGTATCACGAGTGGCCCACTTGCGCATAAGGCGCAACGTCGGGTGGTAGATGTCGATGGTGTTGGTGCCCACGAGGCCGGAACCGTAATCGTCCACCACGTAGACATGCGGCAGTCCCTTGATCCGGAAGATGGTGCCGACGGGATAGCGGGACCAGTCGGCCGCCGCACTGCGAACCCGTCCGTATTTCAGAGTGGTCCCCATGGCGCTGAGGCGCCCCACCGCGCCCACTTCGTTCTCCTGGTGAGAGTAGGAGGTGGTGCGCACGTACCGATGACGGATGCTCTCGCTAAAATAGGTAGGCCGACCGTATTTGTCGACGGGGAGGGTCGCCGCCGCGGCTTTCACCGCCAGATCGACCTCCCCTGGCAGGAAGCCGGCCGATCGCGTGCTGGTGCCCGGGGTGGGGGACCAGCGTGTGGTTAACCAGGATGAGGACGAGCCACTCAGCCCCTTGGCTTTCGCCTTGGAAAGAAGGCGGGGCTGATGACTGGCGGGCTGGAAAAAGCTACAGCTGGAGAGGGCTCCAAGAGCAATGGCGGCTGAAACCGCTTTCAAGAACAGGACTTTCATGACAACAGGCAAGGGGGTCTTGATTTATAGGAAAACCAAGTGGCAGCTTCCGTGGGTAATCATAGTCTAACGGAAATCTTTGGACAATTCTTTATTCGAAAAACCCATCATATTCGCCCTGAGATCCGAAGTATTCGATCGAATCTGCCATTTCCAGGGTATCGCTGGGAATAAGTGGTTTAAATTTTATTCCAGCATGGCGCGATAGAAAGCTCCCATGTCGAGAGGCTTTTGCGCCATCCGTGGATCACTCGCGCATCTTCCCGGACAGGATTGGGGAGAGTCGAACCTCACCCACCTATTCAGCGCTTCCAGCAAACTGCGAATCTGCCCGGAAACGAAGAAGCCCCCGGTCGCTTCACCAGCCGCAACTCTCATCTGCTGAAGAAGGATGTGCCGGGAAATCGGTGGGACATGATCGTCCCGGCAGGTTCGCCACTTTCAACCTCCAGCCAATGCTCAACCGGTAATGGCTGTAATATCCTTGGGGTTGCCGGGCTACGCCCGCTACTTGGAGCTTGGACCCCCTGAGGCTTCCTGCTTTCCTTGAAATCGTGTCACGAGCTGCTCCTCTCATCGCATACCTCAAGCAGCTGGAGCACGATGGTCAGACGCACATTCGCCTGGACGAAGAGGCGAAGGAGGTGCTGCGGAGCCAACTGCGTGCGCAGAAGGGAAGAGCGTCTCCGCCCACCCCGCTACGCTCGCGGGGAGTGGCCAGCCTGAGTGCGGGTGCCAGCAAGGTAGTCCAGGAGGAGCCAACTCCATCCTCTCTCCCGGCCGTGGAGATCGAGGGATCCACTTCCGCCGAAAAACTCGACTCCCTCAGGGCCCAGGCTGAGAACTGGAGCCCGGTCCGCTCCCTGGGATCGCTGCGCGAGGACATGGTCTTCGCGGTCGGGAATCCTGAAGCTGACCTCATGCTGGTGGGAGAGGCACCAGGATACGAAGAGGAGCGCCGCCGCGAGCCCTTCGTAGGCAAAGCCGGCCAAAAGCTTGACCAGATCCTGGCGGCGATGGGTTTCGCCCGCGAAGAGGTCTACATTTCCAACATCTGCAAGTTCCGGCCCGCCCTGAAGAACCAGACCACCAACAACCGCAAACCGAGCCCGGAGGAAATGAACGCCTGTCTTCCCTTCGTGAGGGCGGAGATCGGAATTGTGCAGCCCACGTGCATCGTGGCTCTGGGTGGAACTGCGGCGGAGGGACTTCTCGACTATCAGAACAAACCGGTAGGGCGGATGCGTGGACGCTGGCATGAATTCGAAGGCATCCCGGTAAGGGTCACCTACCACCCCTCCTACCTACTTCACAACGACTCCGCGGTGAGCGAGAAGCGCAAGGTCTGGGATGACATGTTAAGTGTTCTGGAGTTTCTTGAAATGCCGATTTCTGAGAAACAGCGCGGATTTTTCGCTGGAAAATAGGCCGTAGCGAGATTGTTCGATCAGGAATAAAAAATCTTGTGCGAATCTGGTGCGCTTCGTCGTTTCATGTCCCCGGTGGACGGCACCTCGTGTCATCCCGCCCGACCCTTTCTTTTCTTCTTTGCAGTCTTAAGGATCGGTCGAGCCCCGCCGGAGTGATCTCCGGCGGGGCTTTTTTCAGCACCCAACCCCCCGATGGAAGCCCGCAAGGTCATGGCCCCAACAGTCGACGCTTTTGACATTCCGGCCTTCGACTTCCAGATTCCCTCCCATGTCCGATCATCCCTTTCTGACCTACAAGTTTCACATCCGTTGGTCGCAACTTGTCCCGGAGAAGGTGCAATCCGATATCGAGGCCGGCATCACGGAAGCGCAGGGCTACATCGATGAGATCTGCGCAGTTTCCCCCGAAGAGGCCACCTACGAAAACACCTTCGCCGCGCTTGAGCTGGCCACCGAATCGCTCTCCAGAGGCTGGGAGCGACTCAATCACCTCGCCGCCGTCCGGGATAATGACGCCCAGCGGAAAGCTCTCAACAAGATGCTTCCGGAGGTGACCACCTTCTACGCCTCCATCCCCCTCAATGCGGAGCTCTGGGCCACCCTGAAATCCTTCGTCAATTCAAAGGCCGCGAAGGACCTTGATCCCGTGCCGAAACGCTTTGTGGAGGAAACGTGCGCGGAATTCCGGGATGCCGGCGCGGATCTCTCCCCGGAAAAGAAGACTCGCATGGCCGAACTGCAGCGCGAGTTGGCCGAGGTCACCAAGAAATTTGGTGAGAATGTCCTCGATTCCATCAAGGAGTGGGAGCTCATCGTAGAGGACGAGGGGGAACTCGCCGGGCTCCCCGAAAGTTCCCGGGCATCCGCCCGGGCCGATGCAGCAGCGAAGGGCCTGGGGTCCGAAGAAGCGCCCTGCTGGCGTTTCACCATGCAGTTCCCCTCCTTCTATCCCGTCCTGCAGTATGCCGAGAGCGGCGACCTCCGCAAACGAATCTTCGAAGGCCGCGGCACGATCGGATCCAGCGAGAAATTCGACAACTCGGAGCTGGTATGGAGAATCGTCAAGCTGCGCCAGGAGAAGGCCGAACTGCTCGGCTTCCCCAATTTTGCCGACCTCAACCTCCAGCGCAGCATGGTCCGCAACGGAACCCGGGCGCTTGGATTCGTCGAAGATCTCCACGACCGGATCGTGGAGGCCTTTCGGGACGAGTGCGCCCAATTGGAGACCTACAAGGCCGAAAAGACCGATAGCCAGGCCGCTCCCCTCGAACCCTGGGAAGTGTCCTACTGGGCAGAAAAGCAACGCAGGGAACGCTACGACTTTGATGACGAGGACCTGCGTCCCTACTTCCCGGTCGGGAACGTCATGGAAGGGCTTTTCGGCCTCACCAGCCGCCTTTTCGGTATCAGCATCACACCCTGCGAAAGCGTCTACCACGAGCCGGGATCCTCCGCCTCCAACGGTGCGATCGAAGTCTGGCATCCCGACGTGTCCTTTTACGACCTTCACGATCCCGCCTCAGGCGAGCACCTCGGCTCGTTCTACGCCGACTGGCATCCAAGGGAATCCAAGCGCAGCGGCGCCTGGATGAATTATCTGGAGACCGGCCTTCCCAGAAAGAACGGAACAGCCCGCAAGCCGCATCTCGGCCTGATCACAGGGAACCTCACCAAACCAATCGGGGACCAGCCCGCCCTCCTTACCCATAGTGAGGTGGAAACCATCTTCCACGAGTTCGGACACCTCCTCCACCAGTTGCTCAGCGATGTCCCCGTCAAGAGTCTCTCCGGTGTCAACGTTCCCCGCGACTGGGTGGAGCTCCCTTCCCAGATCATGGAGAACTTCTGCTGGGACCGTGAATCCCTCGACTTTTTTGCCCGCCACCACAAAACCGGGGAGCCCATCCCGGAAGACCTCTTTGAGAAGATGGTCGCGGCCCGCAACTACATGAGCGCCTCCGCCACCATGCGACAGCTTGCCCTGGGCAAGCTCGACCTCGAACTCCACATCCAGCCCGGGCGCTACCTCGACCGTGATCTGGACGAAGTCGATCGCGAGATCCTGGCGGACTACAAGGCGGAGTTGGCCTCTCCCACCCGCACCATCGCCCGCCAGTTCAATCACCTCTTCGACAGCCCGGGTGGATATGCTGCAGGATACTACTCCTACAAATGGTCGGAGGTTCTCGATGCCGATGCCTTCACCCGCTTCCGGCGCGAGGGCGTGCTAAACCCGGAAACCGGGCGGGCCTTCCGGGAGAGCATCCTGAGCAAGGGCAATTCCCGGCCGGTGGACGAACTCTACCGTGATTTCATGGGCCGGGATCCGGAATTGCAGCCCCTCCTTGACCGCAACGGACTGGCTTGACCAGGCCGGAGCCACCCGAATTCTCCTCCGCCACCCGAAAGCGTTCGGGGAGCCGGGTAGTGGGGAGCGCATCGTTGATCCCGGCCACCGCCCCGGGCTCTCCTCTCCGGTCTTGAACTCAGTCCTGCAGGGGAAGCCAGGAAGTGGCGTGCACATCGTTGATCTCGGCCACCAGCCCGGATTCCTCCCCGGTCTGGAACTCACTCCGGTAGGTTAACTTGAGGAGAGCCATCACGGCCTTGTGACGATTGAAATTCACCGGCTCATCGCGCAGGGCGGCGGAAATCTGCCAGTCATCGCCAAGGTCACGAGGGGCGTAGGCCAGGATCTTGTGCTTCTCGGCGTAGTCGTGAAGCAGGTAGCTCTGCCACTTTTCCTTGTCGTATCCGACGACATATTGCTCCACGGGATACAGCCACACCCGCATCTCCACCGGGCTTTCCGGCCGCTTGGAGAAAAATGCAGGCCAGGACAGGTCCCCCACCTCCTCGAAAAATTCCCAGAAGACCTTGGGCATCACCCCCTCGGACAGCACAAGCAGGCTGCGTGCCTTCTCCCCAGACACGCCGACGCGGTAGAGGAACTGCGGCTTGCCGCCCTCCCCCATCACGCGGTCCTTTAAACTCAACTCATAGGAACCCGGCTGCGAAAGCGGTCGGAAGTAGCGCTCAAACTTCTCCTCGATAGAGTCTGATCCCCACACAAAGGGCAGGGCCGCATTTGCACTGGTGGCATTAAGGTAGGCCCGCGCCACCGTCTCCGCCATGGCCGCTTCCGGATCGTCCGCCATGAGCTGGCTGAGGGGTGTTACCTGGGGCTCCGCAAGGGTCAGCTCGTTGCCGGCACGTCTGCTGGAAACAAGCCCCTCCATCCATAAAATGGACACCGCAACGAGCGCCGCCAGCAGGACCGAGGTCACCAGGATCGTGCCCTTGGGATAGTTGGCCATCAGCCAGGAGAACCCAACCAGCCGATTGGCAGGGCCTGCCCGCTCATCCCAGTCCTCCTCGCCACGCTTTTCCCGCCAAAACTCCTGGGCGGCCTTGGCGGCTTCCCGGCGCACCAGCACGCGGGCAGCGACAGGGTTGGCTCTGCCATCAGCAGAAGACTTTTCCTTCTCCTCCGGCTCCAGGTGGACGATTTCGCCATTCTCCCCCGCACCCTTGCCCTCATTCACGACAACCTTCACCCTCTTACCACTGTCCGGATCCGATCCGCCTGCCTCGGTTTCCTCCCCAGCTTCCCCCTCCTCTTCAGCTGAGGCTGCCGCTTCACCCTGCTCGTACCGCGTCAGCCGCTCATCCAGGTGGCCGATGGAATGAGCGAGCGACTTGAGCGCCTTGGTCAACATCAGATCCACACTGTTGGACGCGTCCGACTCCTCAGTCGTTTTCTTGTAGCGACCTACCAGCAAGGAGGACTTGTCCGCCACTGAACTCAGATCCACATGGGTGAATTCCTCAGGCAGACTCATGCTGACCGGAATGGCCATCTGCTTGTCGCACTCCCGGTAGCGCACCTTCACCTGGCACCCCGGACAGGTCTTCTCCATCGTGGGAGAGAGTTTCTCAAATTCCACCTCCGCGCCGCAGGCGGCACATCTCAAGGTTACGGACATCGTTGGGTTCCGGCGTTCGCTGATCGAAGGGATTCAGCAGAGCCGAGTTACAATACGCCATCCGTAAGGAAACAAGGAAGAAGATTAGGTCGCGATCCCCCCACCAAATGGGAACTGCCTCTCATTCTATTCATAATAGTACGGATTACTTCAGTTCTCGTCGCCTCCGCAATGATCGGACAGGCAAAAGCTCTCACTGCCAGGCACTCCTCGACCAGGGAAGCCTGAAAACGGTAATCGATATCCACTTCCCGCGATCGCCCTTCAATCCACCCCACGCCCAACCGCGAGCGAGTGGGGGGAGCTGTTACGAGACTATCGCTCCAAGGGGGCCTCCGCCCTGAGGGCGTAGGCGGGGCCTTCCACAATGGTGCCCGCCACCTCGGGCTCCGCCCCTGCAACCGACACGGCGGGAGCAGCCGAGCGCAGATAGCTGCCCATTGGGACAACCCGAAAATAGGTCATGGCCAACCAGGCAAATATAAGGGTTCCAGCTGACGTTACGAAAAAGCGAACAGTCATGAATTCAGAGAATGTAAGGAATCAGCGAATTATCTTATCTATTAATTATCAATTTAATGCAACACTTTTAATAATGGTTAGTCTGTTCCCCGCGAGTTGATGTCGTGTCATCCCCAACGATTAGTGCTGGAAAAACAGCTGAAATGGAACCTGCCCTCAGGAGGTGTCCGCTCCCTCTTAAAACTACTTCCGTGCCAATACAGTGGGCCTGGAGGTCGTCCCAAAGCGGTCCACTCCGCTCACCGCCACCGCGTCGGGAGAGCCGCTCAAGATAACATCCAGGCACCCCCCGTGCGTGACCGCCAGGGTGTCCCAGCGCGATCCATAACGGGCCTGTACCACGTATTTGGATGCGGTCGGGACTCGGGACCAGCGCACCTGCGTTCCGCCCTTTGCCCTCTTGGCGCTGACGCTGGGAACGGGGGGCTCCGATTTGCTCGACCACGGCATGGGCGGCACGAGGGCGGGATGGGTATAAATACTCTTGGCCAGCGCGTTGGTCACCCCGCCGCGATTCTGCATGAGGGCCTTGACGCTCCAGTGCACGTGCCCGACGTAATTCTTCCCGATGGTGCGCGAGAGCTGAACCTGATTGATAATTTCACTGGCGGGACGCCCGGGATCCTCACTGGACTTGATGCGCGAGGTCCCGAGGCCGGGCCACACCGGACGGCGACCCTGCGAACGCCACCAGTTCAGAAGCAGGGTGTAACTCTGCGGCCCCTGAATTCTCCAGTAGAGCTGGGGCGATAGATAGTCGCACCAACCCGAGGCCAACCACTTGCGTGAATCAGCCGCAAGGTGTTCGTAGGCATTGATATCGGCGGTGGTGCCCCGCGGAATCCCCGGCTTCCAGATCCCGAACGGGCTGATGCCAACCCGCACCCATGGCTTGGTTCCCTTCACCTTGGAGTACATCGAGCGGACGAAGGAGTTCACATAGTTTCGTCGCTGCGAGGGCGATTTCCCGTCCGGGAAGTCGGGCGTGGCCCGGCCATTCACCACGCTGGGATACGGATAGAAATAATCATCGACGTGCACGCCATCGACATCATAACGCCGCACCACATCCATGATGACATCAAGTGCACGCTGCCGCGTAAAGCTACTCGCGGGATCCATCCACTTGTGAACCTTGAAGTTGCGGATAATGGACGGATGCGTGCGAGAGACATGGTCGGAGGACACCCGGTGATCCTTATGTGGAACCGCCCGGAAGGGGTTGAACCAGGCGTGGACCTCTATATTGCGTGCGTGGGCCTGCTGGATGCAGTAGGCCAGCGGATCGTAGCCGGGATCACGCCCCATCGTGCCGGTGAGCCAGGGTGACCATGGCTCGATCCCGGACCGGTAGACCGCATCCGCCTGCGGCCGCACCTGGAAGATAATCGCGTTCATGCGCAGGGACGCCATCTTGTCGAGAATGCGCCGCAACTCAGCCTGCTGCGTCCGGGCGCTCAACCCCTTGCTGGGGGGCCAGTCGATGTTGTAGACGCAGGCCACCCAGGCCGCCCTGAACTCACGGGCCGCGGAAGGAACCTTCTCCCGGCTTGCGACGTAGCTCTGCGCGCCTGCCATGCCGACAAGCATCACCCACAGTCCAATTGGCCGAAGCATTGCGCCTAACAATTTCAGATTCCCTGATTAATTCCAAGGCGAATCCGGAGCGAGCGGAAAGGCTGAATGGAAACGGGGGCGGCCGCCCGTTTCCCCGTCCTGCGCAACCCCCTTCCCCGAATTACCAGTTTAACTTCTGCAAAGCCTTTGGCAGGAACTTGCCGTTCTTGCGGATGAGCTTGCCATCAAACCAGATTTCACCACCCCCGTAGTCGCTGCGCTGAATACTCACCATATCCCAGTGAACCTTGGATTTGTTACCGTTGCTGGCTTCGTCGTATGCCTGCCCGGGCGTAAAGTGGAAGGAGCCCGCGATCTTCTCGTCGAAGAGGATGTCACGCATCGGTTCCCGGATCTCCGGATTAAACCCCAGCGCGAATTCTCCTATATGGCGCGCCCCGTTGTCAGCATCGAGAATCTTGTTGATCTCCTTGTTTTTCCCGTCCGCCTGCGCCTTCACGATCCTGCCTTTCTCAAACTCGAGCACGATCCCGTCGAACGGAATCCCGTTGTAGATCGTCGCCGCATTGTGGGCAATCACCCCATTTACTGAATCCCGCACGGGTGCGGTAAAACACTCTCCATCCGGAATGTTGCACTCTCCACCACAGGGGATGGCGGGAATCCCCTTGATCGAGAACTCAAGATCCGTTCCCGGGCCCTTGATGTGCACCCGGTCCGTCCTGGTCATGAGCCGCCCAAGGGCCTTCATGGCCGGTTTGAGTGCCCTGTAATCCAGGAGACACACGCGAAAGTAGAAATCCTCAAAGGCCTCCGTACTCATTCCCGCCTGCTGGGCCATTGCCGCATGGGGCCAGCGCAGCACACACCATTTCGTTTGCTCCACCCGATGGCGCAGAACCTTGCGGGTGTGCCCCTGCACCAGATCCATCCGCCCGGCGGGCACGTCACTCCACTCCGCGATGTTATGGCTGCCCCGCACCGCAATGTAGGCGTTCATGTCACGCATCTCAGCCATGCGGTGCTTAGCGAGAAGGCGGTACTGCTCGTCGGTCGCCCCCCGGAGAAGTTCCCGCGAGACCCGCAGGGAATTCACCGTGACGAAGGGAATCGCACCCCGTCCGCGTGCTTCCCTGACCAGAGCGATCCCGACCTCTTCCGGAACATCGTAAAGGTCGACGAGAACCTTCTCGCCCCGCTTCAGGTTGGTCGAGTAGCGGACCAGTTGTCGCGCCAGCTGGTCGATCCGGGGATCGTGCATTTTAGCCTGAGTTTTAAGAGAAGGTTCGGCCTACTCCTGGCGCCACTGCTGGTAGGACGGCACCGCAGTCTTGCCCCTCTCGTTGGGATTGTCCTCCAGGCTCGGATTATTCGAATCGAGCCGCTTCCCGAGGTAGGAGTTGTCGAAGGCGCCACCGCCCGCCTTATGGACATCGACCGTTTCGCAGGAACACATCGCCAGCACGCAGCCGACACTCAACAGCATAAAAAACGCAAGTTTCACAGCACACGGACTATGCCCCCTCCGCCCCGGTGGGGGCAAGTGAAAGCTGAGTGCCGGGGGAATCTATCCAACTTTCCGTTGCGACCACCAACGGGAAACTGCCCATCCCGTCTCCCTCCCCGCTGGCTCTTCTCCCCCCGGGAGCGCTTGTCTCCCCGTGCTTCCGCTCGTAGCATCCCGCCGTGATTCGCCTCGGTATTCTCGGTTCCGGTTCCGGCTCCAACATGCAGGCCATTCTCGACGCCATCGCCACGGGTGGGCTCGCCGCCGAGATCGCCCTGGTACTCAGCGACATACCGGACGCCTACATTCTGGAACGAGCCGCCCGGGCCGGTCTGTCTACCGGCCTCATCAACTGCCGTGATTTCAGATCGAACTTCCCGGAAGAGGCCCAGCACGAAACCGCCGAAGCACTCCTCCAATCCGGGGTCGAACTGGTTTGCCTGGCCGGGTTCATGCGCCTGCTGCGCGCTCCCCTCCTCCAGGCCTTCGCCGGGCGTATCATCAATATTCACCCCTCCCTCCTCCCCAGTTTTCCCGGTCTTCACGCCTGGACCCAGGCAGTGGAGGCAGGTGCCACCGAGAGTGGATGCACCGTGCACTACGTGGACGCCGGAGTGGACACCGGCCCGGTCATTTTCCAGGCCACTGTTCCCGTTCTCCCTGACGACACCCCGGAGTCCCTCCACGCCCGCATCCAGATCGAGGAGCACAAGATCTACCCTGCGGCCATCGCGGAAGTTGCTGCCAGCCTCAGGCCAGGCTAACCAATTCCGCTCATTGAGCCCCCGGTCTCCGAAATCCAGCCCGGGCTGGCCCTGCTCAACCTCCCGATCTTCGTGCCCGGAGCTCCTGGTATTCAGGCCTGCTCGCCGTGGGGCGCTCTAAAAGTGCCAAGAACGGGGCCTCCGCCACGTTCTGTTATTGGGAGAACGCCAGCAGCGCTTCAGGCTCTCAGGAAATTTCCCATTTTACCCTTCGGGTTTAGCTAGTAACTCATCTCCGTGCCTCACGATTCCCTTCAGACGCTCCGCAGGAAGCTCAACGATACCATTCTGGGCTCCGAGCAGGCGGCCGACCTCCTCCTCACGGCTCTCCTCGCCCGGGGCCATGCTCTCGTGACGGGCCCGCCCGGGATCGGAAAGACCTCCCTGGCCTCTACCCTTGCCGCCTCCGTCGGCGGCATCTTCAAGCGCCTCCAGTTTACCCCTGATCTGCTTCCCTCCGACATCATCGGTTACAATCTCTACCGCCAGCAGAATGGTGAGTTCGAGTTCGTCCCGGGGCCTGTCTTCTCCAACCTCCTCCTGGCAGACGAAATCAACCGTGCCTCTCCCCGCACCCAGTCCGCCCTTCTCGAATCCATGAACGAGCGGCAGGTTTCCATCGATGGAGAAACAAAAGAGCTCCCCGATCCCTTCCTGGTGGTGGCTACCCAGAACAGCACCTCGTCCACGGGAACCTTCCCTCTGCCCGAGCCGCAGCTGGACCGTTTCCTCCTCTCCATCCCAATGGCCCTGCCTTCGGAGGACTGTCAGCTCGATATTCTCAAACTCCACAGCAATGGAGCCCTGTGCCAGGATGACGTTCCCCGCATCCTGCGCCTGGTGGATCTGATCACCCTCCAGGAGCAGGTCATAGAGCTTCCCATCTCCGACAACCTGCAGCGTTATCTCCTGGCTCTCTGCCAATCTGCCAGGTCTCTGGCAGGTCAGGACCACGTCGTCTCCGTGCGCGGAACGCTCGCCCTGCAGGCCGCCGCCCGCGCCTATGCCCTCCTCGACGGCCAGTCCGCCGTTCACCCCGACCACCTGCAGGCAGTCTTCCCCCATGTCCTGCGCCACCGTCTCCTCACCGAGGACACCCTCGATCCCGACCCCATCCTCGACGCCGCCCTCAACCAGACGCCGGTCCCGTAACTGCAGCTATCCGTTGTTGGCCCTCTGACGACACATGTCCGTTTCCTGAAAACCCGCCTCCGCTGCTCGACGTCCGGCAAGCCGTAAACTGATCCCGAATGCTTACTCCCCGCGGTGCCATCCTCCTCGGCGCATCACTCGCGCTTACCGTGCTGGGCTTTCTCAGGACCGACGGAATCCTCATCACTCTGGGCGCGAGTGGCTGTCTCCTCCTGGCGGGGGCCTGGATCTTCATCCGCCTGAACCTGAAAAGGCTCTCTCTCAGCTTACGGGCGCCCACCCGGGCCTACGCCGACCAACAGTTCGACCTGCGGGTCCTCCTTCACAACAACCGCAGCCTGCTCGACGCCTTCAGCATCAAGATTGAACTGCACCTCGCAGGGCAGGTCGACATCCACACCTTCGCTCCCTGGACGGCCGCCGGGTCAAGCTCCGAAGTGCGCCTGCGAGGCTCCATCCCCGGACGCAGTTCCTTCCCTGAGCATGACTACACCCTGGAGACGATCATGCCCCTCGGGCTCTTTCACGCGAAGGCCTCGGGGGTGATCGCGCACGAAATCCTCGTCTTCCCCCGACCTCTCACTCCCAGGGAGCTCTCAACCCAGGGTGCCCTGCACGATGCATCCCTCCTGCCCGGCACCACTCCCGGTAACGCCCCCGGCGAACTACGGGGCATCCGGCCCTGGCAGGTCGGCGATCCTGCCAAACACATTCACTGGCCCGCCTCTGCCCGCTCCCTCAGTCGCGGGCGTGGGTTGCGCATCCGTGAAAACGATCCTCCCGGCTTCTATCCCCGCCACTGCACGGTGCTTTTCCATTCCTTCGGCATGTCCGGCCAGCTCATCCGCGCTGATCGCTTCGAGTGGGCCCTCTCTCTGGCCTGCGGAACCTTGCGCTATCTCCGGGAACACGGAATCCCTGCAGCCTTCCTCGCCGATTTCAACGAATGGCACCCTCTCTCGGTGGTTTCCCGCAGCGGCTTCGGCAACCTCCTCGTCTCGCTCGCCCGGGCCCGGCGTCGCAGTGACACCGAGGCGCACAACCTTGCTCCCGTGATCGAGCATGTTCCCGAAGACCACTCCCTCATCATTCTCTCCGACATGCCGACAGAGGCCTGGAAAGACACCCTGCCTGACCGCCAGGCCCTCCTCATAGACATCCGTCAACACAGGTACGGGGCGAGGAAACTGCAAGTCCGCGAATAGTTCTCCTGAAGAAGGCCTCAACACCCTCCCGCAAATCGACCCCTGGCAACCAACCCATGCGCAGCATCTTCCTCGCCCTTACGGTCACCACCGCCTATGTCCTGCTTCGCGGCCGGCCGGAGGAGTTACACCCGGTCTTGCGGACCTGCTTCGCGGTCCTGGTCCTGGTCCTGGGGATGGGGATGTGGCGGCGGCGGAAGCGACCGTCCTGCAGCCTGGCACGTTCCGTCCGGGCACCCGGCTGGTCGGACTACCTTGCCATTGGTCTGGGCATCCTGAGCGTGGAGTGCCTCTTTCTTTGCTTCCTGAGTGTGGTGCCCTCTCACGCCGAATCCATCTCCGGGGGTGTGGTCGACACCCTGTTCCCACCTCGGGGTGACGACAGCCCCTCCGCCTCCGGCGACGACGGCAACCCGCACGGCACTACCGTTTCGGGCAATTGGCTCTGGGATTCCCAAGGCCGCCGGCGCCTCCCTCTCAGCAGCGACGCCCGCCCCTCCGACAAACCTGAAATCTTCTTCCGGCCCCGGGATCCTGCAACCTCCGCCCGCCTCCTCCGCAGTCGGATCTACCTGCGTGCCTTTGCCCTTGAAAAGTTCGATGACTCCACCTGGTCACCCGTGGGCATGACCCCGGAGCTCCTCCTCCCGGACGAGAATGGCAACGTCAATCTCAAACAACCGGAAGGCCGACCAGGTCCCCTGCTCCGTGGCGAGATCATCCAACCCTCTCACCCCGGCGGCGACGACCTCTTCACCGCTCCCCAAGGAGCCACCCGGGGCAAGGTTGAGCAGTTGCGCCACGTCGATCCCGGGATCTTTCGTCTCAATCCCGCGGCCGACCCGGAAGAGGGCCACGCCTACGAGGTGGCCGCCAGGACCGTCACCCTCACCAGCCTGCTTGAGTCAGGGGTGCTGGACAGATTCCGCTTCCCGACCCTTCCGGAGGACTCCCATCTGCTTGAACTGCCTGCCAACGAGGAACTGCGCGACGAAATCATCAACCTCTCCAGCAAGACCCTGCGGGACGCCGCCTCCAGGCTGATGGGCCTGCGTAAGCTCCTCTGGGAGAATTACCTCTACTCCCTTGAAATCGATAACCCCGAAGAACTCGACCCCATGCTCAATTTCATACGCCACGAGAAGCGCGGGCATTGTGAGTTCTTCGCCACCGCCGGAGCCCTCCTCAGCCGCGCTCTGAATATTCCATCCCGCATTGCCTATGGTTGGAGCGGGGGTAAATGGTACAGCGGTCCCGGCTACTTCATGTTCCGCGCCAGCGAAGCGCACGCCTGGACCGAGATCTATCTCGATAATGTGGGCTGGGTCGTCTTTGATACCACCCCGCCGGAATCGCGGACACGCCTCGACATCGCCGACACCGGGGAGGAACTGCCCCTCTCCAAGGAGGGTCTGCCGGACTTCTCCGCTTCACCAGAGCGCTCCTTCGAAGACTCCGCCCTCTGGATCTCCCTCGCGCTCGGGGTCGGCCTCGCCCTCGTCCCGCTCTGCTTCCTCATCCTGCGCTCCCGCCGCAAACCTGCCGGAATCCCAGGTGCTGCCTCCGAAGGGCTGCTCCCCGAACCACCCCGCTACCTTGCACGGTTCCGGCAGGCCTGTGCGCGACGCGGGCAACCCATGCCCCCTGGCCGCACCCTGCGCCAACAACTCACCACCCTCGCCAAGAGCGATCAGAGGCCCTCCTTTTCCGAGGACCTCCTGAAGTATCACTACGCCATCACCTACGGGAACGCCCACCCCGACAAGCTCCGGGAATCCGCTCTTCTGCGGGCCATCAAACTCTGGGTCTGATGGCGGTTGCCCCCCTCTGTCACGGTCCCCACAACCGGGGTCACGGGTTATTCTGACTCGCTCTCACAGAGCTGCAGGACTTCTGCCAGCACAGGGCGGTGAACAAATCCTTCGGACAAACCTACTTCGGACGGGTGATGTGAGGCGGACGCAGATAAAAGGGCTCGGGCGGGGCCTCCAGCAGTTCCCGGCGTTCCTCCTCGGAGCGCACCCGCCAGGCCTGAAGAAGGAGCTCGGCCGAGGGGACCCCCAGACGGACGTCGTGTCCGGGTAGATCAAGTCGCGCGGGATCCTCCAGGCTCACCAGGGTCCAGCCGGAATCCCGCGCAGCGTCTACCCGTTGGCTGAATCCCACATGATCCGATAAACAGGGATTTCCGGCCAACTTTCCCTCCCGAAGCTCCAATGTGAAAAACGTGCCCCGCCGGGCATCGCCCAGGACCAGACACGGCCCTCCGGCCCGCACATCGGCAAGGGCCTCTGGAGAGGAAATCCCCACCGCAGGGCACTGGTGGACGATCGCAACACCCTGCCCTGCCGCAATTCCGACCCGCGCTCCATTATAACTGCCCGGGCCTGTCCCGATCAGGACGAGCTCGATCAAACCCTTCCCCGCGAGGCCCAAGGCCTCCTGCAGGGGCTCCAGAAGAAGTTCAGAGGGCCGCCGGTCGAGCTCAAATTCTGCTGAAAAAATCGTATCCTCCCCCCAACCCACTGCCACCGAGCCGCGCGGCGCACTCGTTTCGATCGCAATCTGGTAGCCCTCTCCCACGCCCAAATGGTAGACCCAGCCGAAAACTCTCCAACGAAGAAACTCCTCTAATCGGAATCTTCATCTATTACCAACTTGCACCTTGCAGCACAGCCCGCTTTTTTCTCGGGACGCACACTCCCTCCCCGGGACTCCGCCGTGCACACTTTACCTTATTGATTACACATGTCCGATTACGCCAAAGGCCTCGAAGGAGTCACCGCCAACCAATCCGTCCTCTCCAACGTAGAAGGCCTTGACGGCCGTCTCTCCTACCTCGGCTATCATATCGACGATCTGGTAGAGCACTGCTGCTACGAGGAAGTGGTCTATCTTCTCCACCATCGCAGGCTTCCCGGGCAGACCGAGCTCGATGCCTTCAAGAAGGATCTCGCCAGTCGCCGCGCCATTCCGCAGGGAGTCGTTGATTTCCTCCAGGCTGCCCCCCGGGATGCGGGTCCCATGGATGTTCTCCGCACCGCAGTCTCCATGCTCGGCCTCTACGACAAGCGGGCCAAGATCGGCGAGCCTGACCACGAGGCCAACCGCGAGGTTGCCATGTCCCTCTGCGCGCAGGTGGGCACCATCGTAGCCTACTACCACCGGGCCCGCCAGGGACTCGATCTGCCTCCCGTTCGCGAGGACCTCTCCGAGGCCGGCCACTTCATCTATCTCTCCACCGGGGAGGAGCCCGGTGAGCAGGCCACCAAGACCCTCGACATCGCCTACACCCTCCACGCCGACCACGGGATGAACGCCTCCACCTTCTCGGCCCGGGTGACCATCGCGACTCTCTCGGACTTCTACTCTGCGATCACTTCCGCCATCGGCACTCTCAAGGGGCCGCTCCACGGCGGAGCCAACGAGGGCGTGATCAAAATGCTCGAGGAGATCGGCTCCGTCGACAAGGTCGACGCCTATATCGAGGACGCCCTTGCCAACAAGCGGAAGATCATGGGCATCGGTCACCGCATCTACAAGGTGCTCGATCCCCGCGCCCCCCACCTCAAGCGGATGGCGCGCAAGCTTACCGCGGAACTGGGCGAGCCCAAGTGGGTCGAAATGTCCGAGCGCATTGCACAGCTCATGGAAGAGAAGAAGGGCCTCAATGCCAACGTCGACTTCTACTCAGCCACCGTCTACTACTCCCTCGGCCTGCCCACCGATCTCTTCACGCCCATCTTCGCCATCGCGCGCACCAGCGGGTGGACTGCCCAGGTCCTCGAGCAACTCGAAGACAATCGGCTCTATCGCCCCCTCACCAAGTACGCCGGTCCCCGGGAACTCGTCCCGGTTCCGCCGATCGGCGAACGATAGAGCCCCCTGGAAAGGCTCTCCGCAGTTCGCAGGAGATCGCAGGAAGGCAGCCCTACGCTGCCTTCATCATCAACATTCGCACTCCCACCAGAATAAGGAGAACCCCGAAGATCCGGCTGAGCTGCTGGTTGCCCAGATCCCTCATCAACTCGGTTCCGTACCAGGCCGCCACCGCCGCCCCTAGGGCCGTGCAGGCCACCAGCTTCCAATCGATAAGCTCACTCTTCCTGATGACATGATTGGCCGTGCCCGCCAAGGCGGTCACCACCACAATGGCCAGGGAGGTCGCCACCGCGTGCTTATGTCCCATCCCAAGGGCCAGGACGAAGGCGGGGACCATGAGGATGCCGCCGCCCACCCCGCAGAGGGCTCCAATCAAACCGGCTGCCACGCCCACCAGGAGACCAATCAGTAGGATTCTCATCTCCTCCAGAGCAACACGAAGATTCCGTTTATCAAGAACGCGTTTCGTTCGCCCCCTCCCAGCACTCCAGCGCGTCACGCACTCTTGCGTTTCGGCTTTCTCGTCCCACCCATGGCCAGACCGGCCACCAGACGATGGAGCACCATGCGCGGATCAAGCTGCGTGGTCACCAGGGACTTGTCAGCCTGCAGCACAGCCTCCAGGGCATGGCGCATCTCCCCGGTCGTAAACTGTCCCGCCTTTTTGGCAGCGAAGAAGAGGCCCCAGGCATTCATGCTCCCGTTCTTGGTCCGGGGCAACCAGGCCTTTTCCCCGTCAGGAAGCCGATTAAGCGCGCTGGAGAAGGAATTCCCATTGTGGAGGGGCAGGTCCGGATGAGCATCCAGCAGCACCCGCACCATGAAAAGATTGCGCACGGTAGGAATAATGGCTGCGCGCATGAGGCCAATCGCACTCTCTCCCCGTTCCAACTGCGCATCCACCAACCTAATGGCCCGCACGGTATCCCGGCGTTCGAGGGCCCGGCTGATTTCCCACACCACGCCCTTGCGGCTGAGGGGCACCATCAAACGCACGTCTTCCAGCTCCACCGTCCGCCTCTCTCCAAGATAGAGATTGAGCTTCTCCAGTTCGTTGCCGATCTGGCGCGTCTCTTCCCCGGCCATCTGCACAAACAGTTCAAGGGCCTCGTGGTCGAAGGCGAGCCCCAGTTCCTTGGCCCGTGTAGTGACCAGCAAGGCTACCTCTTCCTCCCACCCGTCCTTGGAAACATCGATCTTGTCGAAGATCGCTACCTCCGCGTTCTTCTGCAGCCACTTGTAGAACCCGCGTCGCTTGTCAATCGCACTGGCACTGATCAGAAAGGTCACCTCCTCCCCGGTCCCCGCCTTGAGCACCTCCAGCAGATCTTCCACCCCCTGCTTGGCACGCTCCGATCCCCCCGTGCGGTCATCGGCCAGAAAGTTGGCCCCCTTCAGCCACACGATCTTGTCCGCCCCGAAAAACCCGATGGTCTGCAAAGCCTCGATAGCCCTTGCGCACACCTGGTAGGCCTCCTCCGCGTTGGTCACGACCCCCTCCACCACGTCATTGGTGAATTCTTCGGCCTCGCTCTCGGGCTTGAGGTCATTGAAGAGGGCCAGGGCTTCCTCGGAGACCCGGCCGTCATCCGTCCCAATCACTGCATGGACCGCCCCCGGCATGCCCCCTGCTTAGGTCCCCCGCCCCAAACCAGCAAGCCTGCACCAGAGTTACGGAAGAAATGGATATCCGCACTTCCGTGACAATGGACAAATAACGCAATCTTCGTTCAGTTTGCGATAGCCTCCTCCCAATATTTTCCTTACTAAACCCCTCCGGCCCATGAAGACGATCGTAACTGTACTCGCTGCTGCCGCGGCCACTGCCGCCGCCCCCGGCTCTCTCATCATCACCGGAATTTTCGATGGCCCCCTCCCCGGGGGAGATCCCAAAGGGGTCGAGCTCTACGCCACCGCGGCCATTACCGACCTCAGCATCTACGGGCTGGAAACCGCCAGTAACGGTGGGGCTTCGGGCGGGGCCCCGGAGGCCACGCTTCCGGCCGGCAGCATGGCCGCAGGGGAATTCTACTACGTTTCCAACCGCAACGACGGAGACTTCGCCCAGTGGTTCGGATTTGAGGCCAATTTCTCGGGCCCCTCGGGGGGAGCGGTGAACCACAATGGAGACGATGTGCTTCTTCTCTACCAAAATGGAGCGGTGATCGATTCGTTCGGCGTGCTTGGGGTGGATGGCAGTGGTGAGCCCTGGGAAACCCTCGATGGCTGGGCCTATCGCAACAATGGTGTCGGCGCCAATGGCGGCACCTTTGATGCTGGCAACTGGTCCTTCTCCGGCCGCAACGCCTGGGATGGCGATGACAACTTTAATGGTGGCTCCGACAATGGAACCAATGCCACCGCGACCCCGCCCTTCCCCACCGGCACTTTCCAGATCCCCGAACCCACCTCCACCCTTCTCGGTGGCCTGGGCCTGGGCCTGCTCTTCCTGCTCCGGCGGAAGAAGTAAGCGCTCCCCTCACTTACCGGGTCCGGCATCAGATGCCGGGGGGCTCCCGGAATTTTCCGTCTTTCTGGCCCGCGCCTCCCGGAAAAAGCGCTGGAGTAATCCCACGCACTCGTCTTCCAGCACCCCGCCAGTCGCCTCACAGCGATGATTGAGAGGTGGGTTGGCCTCCAGCAGGTTGATCCATCCCCCTGCCGCCCCCGCCTTGAGATCGGGGCAGCCGAAGACCACCCGGTCCGGTCGACAATGCACAATCGCACCCGCACACATGGGACAGGGCTCCTTGGTCACGTACAGCGTGCAGCCGTCCAGGCGCCAGTCTTCCCTCGTATTCTGGGCTGCCGTGAGCACCAGCATTTCCGCGTGGGCGGTCGCATCCCTGAGGGTCTCCACCTGATTCCAGGCCCGCGCGATGACCCTCCCCTCCTGAACCACCACCGCGCCGATGGGAACTTCTTCCGCGGCGTAGGCCTTCTGCGCCTCCCGCAAGGCCTGCTCCATGAAGTAGGCATCACTGGTCAGGTCGATGATGGGCTCCTCGCTCACGCTGCACAGGCAAGCACAACCGGCGAAATACCCAAACCCCCAAATCCCCTGAGGATCGGCCCGGGTTGAGCCTCCGCGGGTCAATGGGAAAGGGACGCAGCAGGGCGCAGGTCCGGCAGGGCTTGTCCGGAAGTCTTGAATTGCGTAGCCACGCGGCTAAACCAAGGGGGTGAAGAGTTGGACTCCATCCGACCGCATCGTGGCGCCCTCCGTGCTGGCGGCCGATTTTTCCCGCATCGGCGAGGAGTGCTCAAGGGCCATCGCAGCCGGTGCCGACTGGCTGCACCTCGACGTCATGGACGGGCAGTTCGTGGACAATATTTCCTTCGGTCCCGCCATGGTGGGAGCCGTTCACGCCACCAACGACATCTTCCTCGACGTCCACCTCATGATCGCCCGGCCGGACCACTATCTTCCGCGTTTCCTGGAGGCGGGGGCCGACCTCATCTCCGTCCACGTGGAACCTGAGGCCGATCACGACGTTGCGGGCAGCCTGGCCGCCATCCAGGCAGCAGGATGCAGGGCCGGCCTCGCCTTCAATCCGGCTACGCCCCTCGAAGAGGTGTTGCCCTACCTCGACCAAATCGACCTTCTCCTCGTCATGACGGTGGTCCCGGGCTTCGGTGGCCAGGCCTTCATGGCCGAGGTCATGCCCAAGGTCGAGGAAGCCGTCCGCCTGCGCGAAGAGCGCGGCCTGGCCTTCCACATCGAGGTGGATGGCGGCGTTGATCCGCAAACCGCCCGCATCGCCGCCGGCGCCGGGGCAAATGTCTTCGTGGCGGGATCCTCCACCTTCAAGGCACCGGATATCAGGGCCGCCATCTCCGCGATCCGGGAGGCCTGATCCCAGAACCATCGCAGCCCGTTTCCCTTTGCCACGCCAGCGGGTTCCCGCTCGCGGTTTCATTACCTTGCCGTGTGCGACAGCCCGACTTTTTCTGGTGATGGTCCGACCATCCCGGCTAGCTTGCCCCCATGCTTCGTCTCGCCTTCATTCTGATTCCCGCGGCCTGTGCGCTCTTTCCCGGCGCTTCCCAGGCCCTGGGGGACCAGCCCGCCTCCGAACGGCCCAATGTGCTGCTCCTATTGGTCGATGACCTCAAACCGGCCCTCGGGTGTTACGGCGATCCCCACGCCCGCACCCCTCATCTCGACAAACTGGCGACCCGCGGACTGCGCTTCGAACTGGCCTTCTGCAACCAGGCCGTCTGTGCGCCTTCCCGCTTCACCCTCATGCTCGGTGCACACTCCACCGCCACCGGCCTCTATGGACTCGGCAACAGATTGCGTCACTCCCACCCGAGGGCTGTCACCATGCCACAGTTTTTCGAGCGGCATGGCTATCGCACCGAATCAATGGGCAAGATTTTCCACATCGGTCACGGGAATGAGGGCGACCCCGAATCCTTCAGTGTGCCACACTTCCACGACAAGGTTATCGAGTATCTCGATCCTGCGAGCACGGAGGGCGGCAAGCTCACCAGGGAGGAAGCCTACTTCACAAACCAGCAGCTTAACCGCATTCATTCCCTGCCCCGGGGCGCCGCCTTCGAGGCCCCGGAGGCCCGCGACGAGGACTACGCCGACGGAAGAGTGGCGGCCGAAGCGGTCAAGCGGCTTCGGGCCGCGAAGAAACGCAGGAACCCCTTTTTCATGGCGGTCGGTTTCGTCAGGCCCCACCTCCCCTTCAGTGCCCCCCGGAAATACTGGGATCAGCACGATTCCTCCCAGCTGCCGCTTGCCCGCGACGAGGACCACCCCGCAGGTTCTCCCAAGATCGCCCACAAGCGTGGCGGGGAGATCGCCATGTATTCCCCCGTGCCACGCAGGAACGAGGACTACCCCGTCGAACTCAAACGCAAGCTGGTGCATGGCTATTATGCCAGCGTGAGCTACATGGATGCCCAGATCGGAAAAGTGATCGCCGAACTCGATCGGCTCGACCTGGCCCGCAACACCATCATCGTGGTATGGGGAGATCACGGATTTCACCTGGGCGACCTCGGCATCTGGACCAAACACACAAACTACGAACAGGCTAATCGAATCCCCCTGCTGCTGGTCGCCCCCGGAGTGACCAGGGCGGACACCGTCACCCGCCAGCTGGCGGAGAGCGTCGACCTGTTCCCCACCCTGGCGGAACTTGCGGGGCTCCCGGCTCCGGAGGTTCCGCAACCGCTGAGCGGGAAGAGTCTTGTCCCCGTCCTCAAGGACCCGGCCAGACGGATACGGGATCACGCCTTCCACTGCTACCCCAGAAAAGGCGGTGTGATCGGCCGCGCCATCCGCACGGAACGTTACCGCATGGTGGAATGGAAGAAGCCCGGCGCCCCCGCCGGAACCGCGCAATACGAACTCTACGACTACAGGGGACATCCCGTGGAGCAAAGGAATCTGGCCCAGGAACAGGGGGAGGTGCTTGCCAGATTGAAGGGAATCCTCGCCCGCTACCCGGAAGCGGTGGGGAGATAACGACCGCCCAGTTGTCGAATCTCCCGCTTGGAACTGGTCCCGGGGCGTTGTCGCACGCAACCCGGACCCTGCGCGGAACCGAGCCCCCCGGCAGGGCCTCCGGGCTCTCCGCGACGGGATGCAGACAATCAGGCCGACCTCCCCGGTTACTCTCAGGAATGCTGCCCCGATCAGGTCTTCCCTTCCCTCCTGGGATCCGCCAGCATTAGAGACCTTGGGCCTCTCCCGCTTCATGTCCTTCCGCCTGCTCATCCATGTCAGCATCTGCATGCTGGGGCTCGCCCGGTTTGCCGGGGGAGGCACGATGCTGTTTACAGACCGTGGCGCCAGGCTTGTCCGGATTGCCAACCTTGACGGTTCCGGGTTGCAGACCCTCATTCCCTCCGCAGGTTCAAACATCCGCGGCATCGCCATCGACGTCCCTGGTAACGACCTGTTCTATGCCGACAACGGCGCCGACATCATTTACCGGGCCCGTCTGGACGGTTCAGAACGAGAGGCCATTGTCACTACCGCCCTCGGCTTCCCCGCCGACCTCGCCCTCGACCGGACCGCCGGGAAACTTTACTGGTGCGATCGCAACAACAACCGCATCGAACGCGCCAACTATGATGGCAGCAATCGTGAGACCCTGGTTTCCACCACCCAGCCCTATTACCTCGATCTCGACCGGGTGCATCAAAAAATCTACTGGGGTGACTTCTCCGGAGGAAACATCTTCCGGGCGGATCTTCCGGACGCGACGAATATCCAGACCGTCGTCAGCGGCCTCGTCCAGACGCGTGGAGTCAAGGTTGATCCCGGCGGTGGCTACCTCTACTGGTGTGATCGCAATGCCCACAAGATCCAACGCCGGCATGTCGACAACGGCCCGATCGAGGATCTTTACAGCGGCCTGGATACGCCGCACGGCATGACTCTGGATATTCCCGCGGGCAAGATTTACTGGGTCGATACCGGCACCAACAACGTGGCCGGCAGCAAGGGAGCCATGGCGGTAAACCGCGGCGACATGAACGGAGCGGGTCCGCATGAGGTGATCGCCAGCGTCAACCAGCCGTGGGACATCACCCTCGATACCCGCGTTACCTCCTATCCCGAGTGGCTCCGGAGACGCTTCCTCAAGGATGTCCCCGCCTCCTTATCCGATCCGGCCGCCGACCCCGACCACGACCATCGAAATAACCTGCTGGAGTATTTCACCGGGCTCAATCCACTGGTCGCCGAAAACCTGCCGATGACAGACCACACATGGGCAAACGACACCCTGCTTTTCACCCATCGCCAGAGCCTCTCCCCGATCACCGACGTCCTCGCCACCGTCGAGATTTCAACAGACCTGAAAACCTGGAACTCCGGTCCTGCCTTCACTGAAATACTCGAGACGAATCCCGGCAATGGAGGCCTGAATATTGTCCATGAAGCAAAACAGGAGGCCCTCAAGTCGCCGCGGAATCTCTTCATGCGCCTGAAGGTTGAACTCGCTCCCCCATGAACCAGCACCCTCTGCCCAAAATCGATGACCCGCCCCGCTCCGGGGTCACCAGGGGCGCCGCTCAACGACCCGGCATCCTGATATAATTCAGATCCCCGAGGAACTGCTCCATACCCGCGAGGGTGCCCCAGTAGTTCTTGTTGTCTCCCCGCGGATTGAAGAATCCATGTTTCTGCCCCTGGAAGATGATCAGCCGGCACGAACGCTTCTTTTCCTTCATGCGTGCCTCGAAGAGCTTGTGGCCGGTGACTGGAGTGGTGGTGTCTGCCGAGCCGACCAGAACCAGGGTGGGTGCGGTCTTGTCGTGCACATGCTCTACCGGGGAGAGTTCCCGGTAGCGTTCCTTCAGCTTGGCATAACCGTAGCCCTTCTTCGAGGTATCAATGACGGGATTGAAGAGGACCATGGCGGCTGGAATGAATGCGGGCTCACCGTCCTTCACCTCGTCGTGGCCGGCAACGAGGCCGCTGCAAGCCGCCAGATGACCGCCGGCCGAGCCGCCCGCGGAAACGATCTTCTTCGGATCAACTCCCTGCCTCCCTGCATTCCGCCAGATCCAGCGTAGTGCCGCCTTGGCATCAACCACCGCCTCGAAGGGGGAGGTCTCATGCCGACTGCGTACGCGGTAATCCGCACAGTAGGCCACCATTCCGCGCGACGCGAGGCGGGTGGCCTGAGGATGGAACTGAGTGGTTGAGCCGCCCACCCAGCCTCCTCCGAAAAAAAAGACAATGGCGGGACGCTCATCATGGGCCTTCCACCCCGCTGGTCGGAAGATCTCCAGTTTGAGCTCGGCCTGTTCGGTCTTCCGGTAGGTCACCACCTCATCGGGGTCGCGAGCCTCCGGCTTGGGGTCGCCGAAAAGGATGGAGCAGCTGGCCAGAAGAGAAATGGTCAGGTGCACGCGCATGTGGCATTCTTCCCTCGTCCTCCCCCTTGGAGCGAGCAAAAGATGGTACGGTGGCCACAACTCCCTCCTCAGATTCCTGAATCACCAGCATGACCAGACGTAGTCTCGGATTCATTTTCCTCGGCCTGGGCCTGGCCGCCCTGGCAGGCGGCCTTCTCTTCTTCTTCTCCGGCATCTTCAGGATGGTGAAGGCCCTGGATCCCGTGGCCCGAATCTCCTCCCCGGACGAGGTAACGCTCAGGATCAACGGATCCGGGACCTACACCCTC
>Ga0310120_10000295_pt1 | contig 40345 bp, 41 predicted proteins | sample CB27_AW_983_MG_FD_203506 | JGI IMG/M metagenome (GOLD analysis project Ga0310120, IMG submission 203506) | Marine microbial communities from Western Arctic Ocean, Canada - CB27_AW_983 | ecosystem: Environmental > Aquatic > Marine > Oceanic | place: Canada: Western Arctic Ocean | collected...
CTAGTTCTGAAACTAATCAGTTGGCCCTGAGTAACTGGCAGGTCAGTTCATTACTGGAGGACTTGTTTCAATTTCCCCAGACAGATGCAGACAAAATAGTCCTTTCGATGCAGGTTTGGAATCAGCTATGAACAGAATCAGTTGTGCGCTACTGGGATTCACATCTGTTACAGCATTCGTTGGATGCATAAACGAGTTCGACGAGAGGGGTGTTTGGTCGGCAGACAGAATGCAGGCAAACAACGACATCTTCCTCTTGGTAGGGATGTTGATCGTCTCCTTCATTATTATCCCCATTATTGTGAATGCTCTCAAAGATAGATCGAAGGACGTTCGATCCGAGGCCAAGAATCAATCCAGAAAACTCGAAGACAAATTAAAAGAAACCACTCGAGCAGAAGTCCGTGATGAACTCAGAAGAGAGAAAGAAGGTGCAGATGAAGGCCAGTAACAGGGCGATCATTTTTCTAGTTTTTCCGCTGCTAATCATCCTTGGCTGTGACTCCAATGTAAGTTCCATGCGCAACTCAGCAGCTTTCCAAAATTCGGCGCCACCGAGTCAGCCAGTCATCATGGGTTGGGATTTTCTCGACATTTCCAGCCCATTGGTTTCCAGCCTTCCGCCTCAAGTATTCAAGAGTACTACTGAGCGTGCATGCTTCATCTACTGCGTAGCAGGAATGTTCATGATCGACAACAAGTCAATCATGCGCGAAATCATGGGTGGAGGAAAATCCGCTAAGAGAGCTCTTCATCGATACTCACGTTTTTCTTCTCATATGAGAGCGTTGGCAAGTCACCTTGGGTTCCATAGCACTGCCAGATTGTATTCACAGGAAAGACGGCAAACTGAGTCAATGCTTCAGGATCCGATTTCACCGGCTAAGTTCACGAATAATCGGCAGGAGGCTCAACTCAGAATACTGTCCGAACTGCGGCGCTATGGGATGAACCAAGATGTGGCGCGAAGGATCCCGAGAAGCAATGGCTCGTTCGAAGGATTCGTCCGAGGGATTGGAACTTCAATATCCAGAGACGCTTCCCGGTACGCAAGGGGAATGGAATAAGAACTGTTTGGTTAACTTCTGAGATAGGACAAATCATGGGATTTATCAGATGGATTTTTCTCGGCATCGGAGTGTTCTTTTTGATCGGCTCCATGATGGGCTCGAGTTTCAAGACGATTCAATTTATTGAACTAATCATCGGCCTAATCTTTTGCTTTTTTTCCCTGTGGAGACGAGCAAAGCCCTCCGACGAATCATGAAGTTTATCTGTTAGCCCAACAGATGCACTCCAGTCTCCATAGCCGCCTATCGAGAACTAGGGATTGGCATGAAGCACGCATGAACTCATGCTCATGATATTTCTTCAACTGCTACACAGGGATCAGTGAGCACTGGAGCACCAGTCGGTGAGCCCCTTGCCTATTCCTCTGCTAGTCAAGGTGTTGTGGTGGTGCAAGCCAGCGACTCTCAGGAATCTGATAGAGAAACAGATGGGCACGCAGCCGTTCTCAAATGGAGCACAGCCTGAATCCCTGACCGCTGGTCGGAGATCCAGGCCGTGTGACGAACCTGTGTCACGGAAGTCATCGAGCGGAACTACTTGCCCTTGGTCTTGGTGTCCGCGTCATCGACCTCGTTGGCTGCGTTTCGCTTCATGATCTCGATCTTCTTTTGATCGTGCTCACTCAGTTTACCCGCACCACCTGCGACACCTTCGAGCTCCGCATCCGTGACCTTGTCGACTTCGTTGTTGTTCATGGTGACTCCATCTCCTTGCAACTCCGTCGTTGCGTTTCTTTCCTCAGCGAGCCGCCAGGAACACTCCCGGAACTGCCCGCTACCGTGAGATCCGGAAGCACCATCAGTTCGGACAATAAACCTGGAGGGCACCGCCTTGCCGCTGGATCGGCCACTGAGCGGCTTACACGGGCTACCGAGAGGGAACGGTTTCCAGAAATCCGTCAAGATCTTCATGTCAAAGACATCGCCCTCATCGATCCAGCGCCGATTCCCTGTAGCCACCTTAGTGACAGCAGCAGCTGACAGCGGTGACGATCGGAGGTTCCGGCACTTCTTACCCACGACCCATCGGCTGCATCTTCCAGTAGGTGAGGCTTCTCCACAGCCATTCAAGAGGACCGAAGCGGTAGCGTGCCAGCCACATCGGTGACAGCCACAGTTGCAACAACCAGATCAACACCACCATCGCCAGTTGCTCCACCCGCTCGACGCTGCCGAAGTACCCCAGCACCCGGAACACCACCACTCCGATGATGGTGTGCAGGATGTAGTTGCTGAACGCCATCTGGCCGACCGCTCCGAGACGTCGCTGCAGTGCCGGCATGGCACCGCTTCGCACCGCACCCACCACCAGGCCGATGTACGCCATCGACAGCGCCACGCTGCCCCAGAAGTTCCACTGAGTACCGAGGTAAAAGCTGTAATCTATGGAATAGTCGTGGGCGAGGTTTTCCCTCATGCCGATGCCGATCAGCAGCAGTCCGATCACCGTTCCCACCACCAGCAAGCGGCGATAGAAACCAGCTGACCTCTCGCCACTGAGAATCTTCGAGCGATAGAAGGCCATCCCCAGCAACATCATCCCCATCACTCGCCAGAAGATGTTGGTCGCGAAGATGAAGGTCTCGACGAAAAATGAGCCTTCACTGTTGCTGGCGAATCCCGAAGCAAACCCTGCCGAGTACTTCGCAATCTCCTCGTCGAGTGCTGCCTGGTCCGGTCGCCAGAACTCGACGAGACCTGCCTGATCCTGCTCGGGCCACTGCTCGAAGGAGAGACCAAACATCAACGACAGACCCGAACCGAGCAGCAGGAAAATCAATCCACAGATCAGCAGCGTTCGAGCGGAGCGTCGGCGAAACAGGTAGACGGGAAACGCACACACTCCGTAGGCGAACAGGATATCGCCACTCCACAGAAGATGCGCATGGAGCAGCCCGAACATCACCAGCCAGAAGTTCCTCTTGCAGTGCAGCCAGCGCACCTGCGACAGCGATGCGCCCCGCGCTTCGGCACGATCGGCAAATAGCAACACGCCGGCCCCAAACAGCATCGAGAAGAGCCCCATGAACTTCATGTCGAAGAAGATGTGGCCGAAGTCCCACACCATCCGGTTGATCCCCTCCTGCTCGCCGAAGGAGGTCGGATTCATGTAGGCACAGAAGGGCATCGCAAAGGCCTGGATGTTCATCACCAGGATGCCGAGCAGTGCAAAGCCCCGCAGCACATCGAGGCTGGCGATGCGATCCTGAGAAGCGACCGGTGAACTGGACTGCATGACGGGTCCCCTTCCGTGTAAGTTCGCTCACATCATCGTGTCACAGCAACATCATGTCATACCATCGTGTCAAGAATGTACTGTCTCACCAGCTGGAGGTGAAGCGCCCCTCGACCCGCAGGTTCACATCGCCGCCAGTATCTGATCGGCGGCGAGGACACCGGAACTGCCGGGAAAGGGGCCGCCCGGGTGGGTGCCTGGTCCGGCGATCCACAGTCCGGGGATGGGCGTACGGTAACGTCCGATCCCGCAGCAGGGCCGCAGCGAGAAGATCTGATCGAGCGCCAGTTCTCCCTGCTCGAGGTGGCCGCCGGGCAGGTGATGCTGCTGCTCGAGGTCGGTGGGCGTGATCAACTGGTGCCCCACCACCGAGTCTGCCCAGTTCTCATCGTGGCATCTCAGTTGCTCCAGCACCCGCGCCGCCAGTTGCTCGCGCTGTGGTTCCGCATTCTCGGGGGCGACCATCGGTACGGCAAACACCTGCAACCGGACCACACTGCCCCCTTCAGGAGCGAGGGAGGCATCGGTCGCGCTCACCACACGCAGGCGCAGACACGGATGTTCCGGGATGGTGCCGTGCTTGGCGGCGTCGAAGGCTCGCTCCCAGGCCAGTGGGGAATCCCCGATCCAGCGCTCCTCGGGGCCCTCGACGGGGCCGTCGAGAGCGACATGCATCACCGCGACGATGCCACGGCTGCGATAAGCCCCGAGATCCTCGCGCAGAGTGGCGGGGATCTCCCGTGCGCCGAGTCGCTCGAGCAAGGTGGTGCCGGGATGGACACACGACAGCAGTTGATGCGTTCGATGATCTGCCGCGTTGGTGCGGGCACCGACGACCCTGGCATCCTCGATGATCCAGCCCTCGACCTTCGTCGATGTCTCGATGCTGACCCCTGCCGCGCGTGCCGCCGCTTCCAGTGCCGCCACCAGCGCCGGGCCACCCCCTGCAGGTTCGTGATGGCCGCCGGCGTGGGCGAGCAACCACAGAAATGCGCTCGATGGCGACAACGGTCCGACCCAACCCCCCAGCAGCGCGGGCGCTGCGATGTGGGCGCGTTGTTTCGGATCGTCGATTTGTTCCGACAGCCAGTCCTCGATGCTCATCGGCAGCACCCGCAACGCATCGGCGAAACCGGCATTCCCCATCGCTCGCCGGGTTCTTCGAAGGGATCCACCGAGTTTCAGCAGCTCCAGGAAGGGGGGGTCGATCAGGTCTCGTGGAGCGCCATCGGCGAACTCGTGGATCGTCGCGATGATCGGCGCCATCTCGTCGAGCAGAGGAGCTGCCAGCGCTCGTAAGGCGTCCATTTCGGGTCTTGGCCGTGAGAGGTAGCCAAACTGCTCGAGTCGAAGCCGGGCCACCACAGCAGGCCGCGGTGCCGACAGGCAACGCAGGCCGGCACTGCGGTAGCCCGGATGAAACTCGCGGCTGGCATCGATCTCACCGAGGCTGGCTTCACTGCAGATGAGCCTCACCGAGTGCCCCGCGCGCGCGACGATGATCGCCGCAGCGAGCGCATCGACACCTCCTCCGACCACCAGCAGATCGGTTTTCTCCGCGGTCATCTCAGCCCCCCGCTTTCAGCAGGGCACGGGCGGCGTTTCGCCCTGGCGCACCCATCACACCACCGCCGGGGTGGGTTCCCGAGGCACACATCCACAGGTTCTTGACCGGCGTCTTGTAGCGAGCCCAGCCAGCGGTCGGACGCAGGAAGAACAGCTGCTCGAGGGACAGTTCGCCATGGAAGATGTTGCCCTCGGTCAGGCCGAACTCCTGCTCAAGATCCCACGGGGTGAGCACCTGGCGGTGCAGGATCGAATCGCGCAGTCCGGGACAGTATTCCTCGAGGGTGTCGATGACGGTGTCTCCAAACGCCTCTCGATGCTGCGGCCACGTCTCGGGGCCACCCTCGATGTGGTAGGGAGCGTACTGGACGAAGATCGACATCACGTGCTTTCCCGGTGGGGCGAGGGTCGGATCGACCACCGATGGGATGACGATGTTGAGATAGGGACGAGAGGACCAGCGCCCGTACTTGGCCTCATCGTAGGCAAGTTCCAGCGCATCGATGGATGGCGCGATGGCGATGTCACCACGCAGATGGGGGCCGTCGCCGGGGCGCGAGGTGAAACTGGGCAGTCGGTCGAGGGCGAGGTTGACCTTGCCCGAGGAACCACGGTACTTGAATCGATCGATGCCCTTGACGAACTCTGGATCGAGATGTTCGCGCCCGACCAAGCCGAAGAAGGTGCGCCGCGGATCGACCGCAGAGACGATCTGTCTCGCTGAGATCTCGGTGCCGTCCTCGAGCACGACGGTGCGCGCCTCACCGTTTCGGACATCGATGCGGGCAACCGGAGCCTCGGTGCGGATCTCGGCGCCAAAACTGCGGGCGGAATCGGCAATCGCGTTGCTGACGCTACCGGTACCGCCACGGGCGAAGCCCCACGAGCGGAAGGCGCCATCGATCTCACCCATGTAGTGGTGCAGGAGTACATAGGCGGTCCCCGGCGAGCGAACTCCGAGAAAGGTACCGATGATGCCGCTGACCGCCATCGGCGCCTTCAGAGCATCCGATTCGAACCAGCGATCGAGAAAGTCGACGGCGCTCATCGTGAACATCTGAATCTTTCGCAGCCGATCGACCGGGTCGAGCTGACGGAAACTGCGCCCCAGTTTGAGCAGATCGAGCAGATCGCCCAGGCCCGGATCGATGGCATCCGGTGGTGTCATGTTGAGGATCGGCCGCACGAAGCCAGCGAGGCGTATCATCGCATCCCCGAAGATCGGGTATGCCTCTGCATCGCGGCGGGAGAAGTGGGCGATCTCACGGCGAGTCTGCTCTCGATCGGGCCAGCGAACCAGGCTGCTGCCATCGGGATAGGGAGAAAAGGAACACTCCAGCGGAATCAACTCGAGTCCATGACGATTGAGTTGCAGATCGCGAATGATATCGGGTCGCAGCAGGCTGACGACATAGGAGCAGACCGAGTACTTGAATCCGGGGAAGATCTCCTCGGTCACCGCTGCGCCACCGAGAACGTGACGAGCCTCGAGCACCAGAACCTTGCGTCCGGCTCGCGCGAGGTAGGCAGCACAGGTCAGGCCGTTGTGGCCACCGCCGATGATCACCTGATCGTAGGTTACTGCCATCGCTCAGCTTCGCTTTCGAGGTGGGTCGAAGAAGGGCCGTTCGACGACCTTCGCCGAAATCCTGTGGTGAACATGTTCGACGGTGACCTCGACCTCGAGATCGGTACCTGCTACACCGGCGTCTCCCTCGACGGTCGCCAGCGCGATGGCACTCTTGAGGATCGGCGAGAAGGTCGAACTGGTGATGTAGCCGACCTGTCGACTTCTCAGGTACACCGGCCTCGACCTGCGCGACGCCTCGATGGAGAGTGCCGGAGGAAGACCGACAGTTTCGTACAGATCTTCCATCTGCGGCAACGACAGTTCGAGCCCGACCAGTTGCCACTTCAGTGGCAGCCGGGACTCGGCCTCGAGCGCCTCACCTCCGACGAAGGATCGGCCATCGAGGTCGACGGCGAAGCCGATCCCCGCCTCGAATGGCGATGACTTGCGGCTCTCGATCAGACAGGACGGAGCGCTGTAGTAGTCGACCCCCTGCAAGACAAGACCCGCCTCGATACGGACGATGTCGAGCGCATCGAGTCCGACCGGCAGAAGTCGATGCGGTTTCCCCGCTGCCATCAGATGATCCCACAGCGCCATCGAGTGCTCCGGCTTGCACCAGAGTTCGTATCCGAGATCGCCGGTGTAGCCGGTTCTCGAGATCTCCAGCGGGATCCCATCGAGAGCAACCGACGCCATCTGGAAGTAACGAAGCGGAAGTTTCTCACCTGTGGCCTGTTCGAGGATGGCCCGGGAGCGCGGTCCCTGTATCGCGAGACTGGCGATGGAATCGGATTCATCGACGATGCTGACATCAAACCCTGCAGAGAAGCGATCGACCCAGCGCCAGATGGGTGAGGCCGAGGTGAGGCGGTAGTGCCCGTCGCCCCGATTCATGACCGTTCCATCGTCCACCATCTTGCCCGCTTCATCACAGATTGCGGCATATCGCACACGATGGCGGCGAAGTCGTTGAATGTTGCGAGAGGTGACGTAGGAGAGAAATGCTGCGGCATCGGCTCCCGTCACCGCAATCTTGGTCAAGGGCGAGACATCCAGCAGTCCAGCACTCTGGCGGATGGCGTGATACTCCGCTTCCAGATGGGTTCCATAGCGGCATACCGCGTGAAATCCACCCCAGTCCTTCCACTGCATGGAGGTACACAGGGGCGCTGTACGATCGTGGAACGGCGTCGGAATCGGCATAGCGGAATCATACGAGCCGCCCCGGGTATTGGAAGTCGGTGGGCAGACTCGACGTCGGAAACCAGCATATGCGCGGTGGTCCGGCGCAGGATGCTGCGGGAACAGATGCGCCTGGCTTGGCGAGATGCATCGGGTGATCTCCTGGAGCCGCTGTCTCGCTTCCAGAAAGTGATACCGCTGCGGGATGGGCTGCGGTAGGAAGGGGAGCAGGGCCGCAGCAGCCACCGCCCACACGAGAGAGTGCCTTTGAACACCGAAAGCCCACCAACATCTGACCTGCCCAACTCCGGGGATCGCTGGGTGACTCTGTTTGCGCTGCTGATACCGGCGGTGATCGCCTTTCATCCGCTCGCCAATAACGACCTGCCGATGCATCTGGCGGTCGGTGACTGGATCATCGAACACGGTGAAGTGCCCACCAGCGATCCTTTCTCTGCCAACGGTCACGGCGGGCGCTGGATCGCTCACGAGTGGCTGGCGGCACTGCTGTTTGCGGCCACCTACAAGCTCGCAGGGGCCAGCGGACTGGTGGCACTCGCGGTACTGCTCTCGACGCTACTGGGAGCGCTGCAGAACAGGATCTCGCAACTGCTGGGCGTGCCTGCGGTGGCGCGGCTGCTGTTGCTGGTACCGATCTGGCTGGTGGCGGGACGCCGACTGATGCTGCGACCGCATCTTCTGGGCCTGTGCAGCGTGCTGGGGTTGTGGTACGTCACCTTGATCGGTAGAAAGCGCCCGAGGTTGCTCTGGTTTGCCGTGCCCCTGATGGCGCTGTGGGCGAATCTGCACTCCTCCTTCATCCTCGGCATCGCATTCCTGATTTTTGATCTGCTGGTGTGGCCCGATGGTCATCGAGCCAGCGCCCGCCAGCGACTCACGGTGCTCGCCAGTTGTGTCGGGGCCACCGCTCTGCAACCGCACGGTCTCGGTTTATTTCTGTTTCCTTTCCAGCTCGGGCTCGATCCGGTCTTCACCAGCGAGGTGACGGAGTGGGTCAGTCCCTTTGCCAGTTCCATCAGCGCGATACAGTTTCGAGCCACCATCAGCTTTGGCATCGGAGTGCCGACGATGGTGCTGGCACTGATCGCCGTGTGGCGACAGGGGACCGGATTCGGTGGAACGGAGGCGCCTCGCGCAGCGCGTCTGGCGGTGGTCGTGTCGATCGCCATGGCACTGCTTCAGCAACGCCACTTCGCACTCGCCGCGTTGCTCGCCTCGGTGCTGCTGGGGATGTGGATCACCCCGTTGTGCCTGAAGTGGCCCGATACATTGCACCGGGTTCGAAGACGCGCGGCGATACTGATCTGTGCGATGGTCATGATGCTGATCGCCTACGGCTATCCTGCACGGTTCGAGGGCACGGAGGTTCAGTGGCGAAAGGGCGGCTCCGGCTGGTCGGAGAGGCTGCCGCGCCTTCCCGTGTCGATCCTCGCCAACGAATGGCAGGTGACGGGAGTGGTCTTCTGTGAGTACGAGTATGGCAGCGTCGTCACCCATGCCTCCGATGGACGGCTGAAGCCGACGATGGACTCGCGCAACACCGTCTATGGCGCCCAGCGCTATCTCTCCCACCAGGCTGCGCTCGCCGGAGAAGCAGAGGAGCAACTTCGGTTACTGAAGCTGGCGAATGCGGTGCTGATCCGGACCGAAGCAAGCCGATCCGCGCTCGCCAGCCGGCTCGATCAATCTGCTGATTGGGCGCCGATCCACGTCGATCCGTACTGTCGGATGTGGGTTCGCGAGAGTGCTGTTCCAGAATCGATGAGGGATTCGTTGCGTCCGGCACGAGATCGTTAGATACGACTCTCGCCAGCACCGCCCTCAGGCTGATCATCGGGCACTGCGTCTTCTTCAAATAACTGACGCCGTTTGGTGGCGATTTTTCCGAGATCAAAACCGGAAACTCCGGCGATCGCCTCGGCATCTCGCCCGGCACCCTTGGCTGCTCGCAAGGCACCACTGGCCGAGTCGACAAGTTCCTGAGCCACGGTCCCGTGCTCGGGGTAACCGGCGATACCGATGGAGATGGTCGCATCCCAGAACTCTTCATTGTGAAGAAGGATCGGTCGGTGCCGAACATCATGCCGCAGTCGACCCGACAGGATGCGCGCATCGCGAGGTTCGGTCTGGGGCAGGATCACCAGCAGCTCATCGCCTCCCCAGCGACCGACGCTATCGGTCTCGCGGCAGGCAGCCTCGATCCGTCTGGAGATCTCCACCAGGGCAAAATCTCCGGCGATGTGACCCTGCTCGTCGTTGATCGCCTTGAAGTGGTCGAGGTCGATCAGCAACACCGTGAATACGCCGCCATAGCGGCGCGTACGCTGCATCTCGAGGCGTAAGGCGTCATCGATGCTGCGTCGGTTGAGCAGGCCAGTGAGGGGATCTCGGCTCACCTGCGAGATCAAACGTTCCATCTCCGGGCGCCCCACTATACGAGGAGATTCGATCAACGGTCTGCGGTTGGTCAGGTAATCCGCTGCAGCGACCCTGACCCCGACCTCTCGCCCGAGCGCCCGTTCCATCTTGCGCTTGTGGCGCACGATCCCCTTCCACAGCCCCTGGGCCTCGGCCACCTCGAAGCGGCGGTGGGTCAGCAATTCGATCAGATCTCGATGGTATTCCTCGCCGAGGGGTCCGAGATTCTCCAGCAGCACTTCCAGCTGCCGATCCTCCAGGATGCGATCGCCTGCCAGGATGGCGAGGATGTCGATCCCCTGCGCTTCGAGATCTCGAAACTTTTGAAGGTGAGACATGACGTATGATTCTCCGGGCCGCCCTGCGCGAGCCGGAATTCATCGTACCATGATCTTGTTCACTGTTCCTCGTGCCGTCTGCATCTGGCTGGACACCCGAATCGCAGAGTGAAGCTCAGGCAGCCGCTTCAGGATCAGGAGTCGAGTTCCAGGATCCGACCGTCTCGAGCAACTGGTGCCCGTCCAGATCGAGGTGAATCACCTCGAGCCCCTGGCGAGAGCGAAGCGTGCGCCGCAGTCCGGTGTTCTCGCTTCCGATGACGATCAGCGGTACACGCAATCCGCGGTCCAGCTGGAAATCGACAAGATCGAAATCCTCCTGCTGACAGACGCGTGCGTCGACGACGATCAGGTCGTAGGCGCGTTCGACGAGTACATCACGCACCACTTCCATCTCGATGCAGACATCGATTTCATGGCGCTCGAACTCGAATACATTGCGAATGGCGTATGCGGAGTCTCGGTCGAGGCCGATCACCAGGATTCTATTGCGTCTCATCGCGGTTCTGCTCCTTCTGGGCACCACCACGGGGCGAACGGGTACAAGAGGTGCCTACTGATTCATAGATCGGCATCGAGGCGCAGAATCTTGAGTGCGCAGTGGATCAGTTTCTACTCCGAAAGTCGCCGTGCTGCCGCGATATCACGCTTCCTGGCAGAAATAGGCCAGGATCCGGATCAGCGTGCCCCGCAACTCCTGGCGGTCGACGACCCGGTCGATGAAACCGTGTTCCAGATTGAATTCGGATGACTGAAAATTAGCGGGAAGATCGGCATTGATCGTCTGCTTGATCACATTGGGCCCCGCAAAACCGATGAGCGCCTTGGGTTCTGCGATGATCACATCTCCGAGCGCAGCAAAACTCGCCATCGCTCCGCCCATCGTCGGATTGGTCAGGATACTGACGAACAGACCGCCCGCCTCGTGCAAGCGCTGGATCGCCGCAGAGGTCTTGGCCATCTGCATCAACGAGAACATGCCCTCATCCATGCGGGCACCACCACCGGAGCCACTGACGAAGATGAAGGGTCGGCCCTGCTCCCTGGCCAGCTCGATACCGCGCGCGATCTTCTCCCCCACCACCGAGCCCATCGAACCCATCAGGAATCGCGAGTCACTGACTCCGAACACCACCGGAACCTCGCCGATCTCGGCACAACCGACAACGCAGGCATCGCGCAGTCCGGTCTTTTTCTGCGTCTCGTCGAGGCGTTCCCGGTAGGTGCGTCTGGCCGCAAAATTGAGTGGGTCGGCAGGAGCCAACTCCGAGAACTCCTCACGGAAGGTCTCTGGGTCGCAGAGCAGCCGGATCCGCTCATCACTTGTGATGGGGAAGTGGTAACTGCACTCGGGACAGACATTGCCGCGTTCTACGACCAGATTGCGATAGATCATCTTGGAGCAGCCGCTGCAGCGCATCCACAGCCCACCCGGCACATCCCGGCGACGGTTGGGACGCGGTTCTCGCTTCTGCTCGTTCATGCCACCGTCCTCCCACCCGACATCGCCTGTTTCAATGCCGCGACATTGGCCGGAACATCCTCACCCCCGAACACTGCACTGCCAGCGACGAACACATTGGCACCTGCCTGGAGCGCCTGCGGTAGCGTCGCTACGGTGATGCCCCCATCGACCTGCACCTCCAGATCGGTAGCGCCTGCCTCACGAATGGCAGCGATCTTCTCGAGTGGCTCGACCATGAAGGACTGGCCGCCGAATCCGGGTTCCACCGTCATCACCAGCACCATGTCACAGGCACCGACATACGGCAGTAGTGCCTCCACGGCAGTACCCGGCCGGATCGCGAGGCCGCCCTTTCGACCCGCGGTATGCAGTTTTTGCAGCAGCGGCAAGGGATCGGACTCTGCCTCGATGTGGAAGGTGACCATGTCACTACCTGCTGCGATGAAGTCATCGAGGTACTGCGCCGGATGCGAGATCATCAGGTGGACATCGAGGAAGGCATCGGTGGCAGCCCGCAGCGACTTCACGACCGGAGCGCCGATGGTCAGGTTCGGCACGAAGTGCCCATCCATCACATCGACATGAATCCAGTCCGCACCCGCTCCGATCACCAGATTCACCTCATCACAGAGATGACTGAAATCACTGGAGAGGATACTGGGAGCGAGCCGCACCGGCGGGTTCGAGAATGCCATCGAGCAAGCCCTTTCCGGACCCCTCCACCACGGTGTGGGGAGTCGTCAGGGCATGGTAGAAGCCACGAGAGTCGAGTCAACGGCGGCCGCTTACGGGATGGGGGAACTTGCCGGTCCTGCGGTGGCATCGGGCTCGTAGCGGATCACTCCGGTATGATCGACATAGAAGTACCGAGCCTCGGGGCTCTGATCCGGATCTGCGGTGCAGCCGTAGCCACCCCCGACCGGGACCAGCGCGAACAGATAACCATTTCGCTGCCCCTGTCCCAGTTCCTCGTCGATGAGTCCAGGAAACTGGCCTGAGAGTTCGGTCAGGCCGATCGGGTAATCCCCCACCTTGAGACGATATTGCTCCGCTGCAGTGCTGATGGTCCTGAGTGAACCGATCGCTGCGGCTTCGCGGCTGCCTGCCAGGCTCGCACGGAGGTTCGGGATCGCGATGGCCGCGATGACGGCGATGATCGAAACCACGATCATCAGTTCGATCAGCGTGAATGCGGATTCTGCTCTTCTCATGATGCCTTGCTCCTCTGAACTCGCGGTCCGTTTCGATGGAAGTGCCCCAAATGGAGAAGAAGCGGAGGTACTGCGAAGCAGTCCCCGCCCGACTCCGAGACAGGTCTAGTCGAGGGACGAGCTCGCCACAGTTGCGGCCGCGGCACCGTCCCAGCGGATGACACCACTCTCATCGACGAAGAAGAATCGATCTCCGGTGCTGGTGGGTACCGTCGGTGCTGCCGTGCAGGTCCAGGTGTTCAAGGTTCCGACGAATACGAAGTCGTATCCGGACTTGCTGCCCGCTCCCAGGTTCGAATCGACGTAACCGGTCGTTTCGAGGGTTGCCAGCGGCGTGGTCACCGGAAAGGTGTCAAAACGATTGCGGTACTGCTCCGACACCGTGCTCAGGGTACGCATGCTGGCGATGGCACTCGCCTCGTTGGCCGCTTTCTTGGCGTTGATCAGGCTCGGAATCGCAATCGCTGCGATGATGGCGATGATCGCAACAACGATCATCAATTCGATGAGGGTGAATCCCTCGGTCTTCTGAGTGCGTTTCATGATGGCTTCCTCCCCGGAAGTCGCTGGCCAGAGATCTGACCATGGTTGATGGCGGTGCCCCGGATGGAGAAGAAGGGGAGGAACTGCGAAGCAGTCCCTCCCCGAACTCCGAGACAGGTCTAGTTGAGGGACGGACTTGCGACGGTTGCGGCCACGGCACCGTCCCAGCGGATGACGCCACTCTCGTCAACGAAGAAGTAGCGATCTCCGGTGCTGGTGGGTGTCGTCGGTGCTGCTGTGCAGCTCCAGGTCGAGGCGGTGCCGACGAATACGAAGTCGTATCCGGACTTGCTGCCACCTCCCAGGTTCGAATCGACGTATCCGGTCGTTTCGAGGGTTGCCAGCGGCGTGGTCACCGGATAGGTGTCAAAACGATTGCGGTACTGCTCCGACACCGTGCTCAGGGTACGAAGGCTGGCGATGGCGCTCGCTTCGTTGCCAGCTTTCTTGGCGTTGAGCAGGTTCGGAATCGCAATCGCTGCGATGATGGCGATGATCGCAACGACGATCATCAATTCGATGAGGGTGAATCCCTCGGTCTTCTGCATACGTTTCATGGTTTTTTCCTCCCATGACTGTCCCGGAGCGAGCCAGGTGATGTTCGATTCAGTTTGAAGGACCGGAATGGCCCTGCACGCAGCAACGAGTTCTCGCTCCGACACTCACTGCCTTGTTGCAGGGGATACATGGCAAGTGACAGGCCCAGTCGGGCCAGATGTGCCATTTTCAATGCAACTTGTTGCAGACGTTGTGCTTGCGTTTCACCGAAGATCTGTCGGCAGTGCTCGACGCCGCACGATGTGACAATTTGTGTCACTGAAATGAACAGCAGTGTGTGAATGTGACCAATCTGGTCACCCGGAGGTGGGCAAGATATCGATGATCTGCAACTGCAGGTTTCGACCCCGGAAGTGGTTCACTCCGACATGCGCCAGCAGCGTCAACTCGCCGCCGGCGGTCAGTTCCCGCGCTCGGCCTGCAGCCCGGAACCAGATCGCCGGGAAGCGCCCCGAGTCGCTGCGAAAGGTCACCTGGACATGCTCCTCGCCCTGGCCCACCAGCCGTGGCGTGCCGTCGGTGCGCAGGCCACGGATCCGGAACACCGGTTGTCGGTTCGCCTCGCCGAAGGGCGCCAGCGATTCGAGCGCCTCGGCGAGCGGCAGGTCCAGTTGCGAGGGAGAGATCTCCATGTCGTAGCTGCGAGGCGGGATTTCATCGGAAACCTCCGGGCGCGCCTGATAGCGAGCCAGCACCCCTCGTAACTGCTCGATGCGCTCCGATTTGATCGTCATGCCACCGGCAGCGGCATGGCCCCCGACCTTCTCGACCACCTCGGACATCTCATCATAAAGGTCCGACAGAGGCAGTGCCTGGATACTGCGGCCAGAACCGCGGGCGATGTCTCCATCGATGCAGAGGATCCACACCGGCCGGTGGACCAGATCGACCATCCTCGCGGCAACGATCCCGACCACTCCCGGATGCCAACCTTCACGAGCAAAGACGATCGGTCCCTCTTCGGGATGAATCCCCTGCTCCAGTTCTTCACGACACTCCTCGGTGATCTGCTTCTCGATCTCCTTGCGGTTTCGGTTGAGAGATGCGAGTTGCTGGGCCAGTTCGCGGCCCCGTTTACCGTCGTCGGTCAGCAGCAACTCCAGCGCATCTTCCGCATCGCCTATGCGACCGGCAGCATTGATGTGAGGCCCGAGTTTGAAGCCGATATCGACGGCGCTCATGTTGCTGCGGTCGACCCGACACACCTCCATCAGAGCTTCGAGTCCCGGTCTCCTGGTCGCCGCCAGCGCTCGCAAGCCCTGCTTGACGATGATCCGATTCTCTCCGAGAAGCGGCACGACATCGGCGACGGTGCCCAGCGAGGTGAAGGCGAGCAGTTCCACCAGCAGATCACGGGTCCTGCTGTCGACCTTCTCTCCCCCTGCTTCCTCTCGGGCCAGCGCCCAGCACAGTTTGTACGCGACCCCCGCTCCACACAGCCCGCGCGAGAGTGAAGGTCGATCACTGCGATCGGGATGCACCAGCGGCACACCCTCGGGCAGTTGCTTGATCGGATGGTGGTCGGTGACAATCACCTCGATCCCCAGTTGCCGGGAATGACTCAGTGCATCCAGATCATTGGAGCCGCCATCGACCGTGATGATCAGATCGACACCCTCCTCGGCGAAGCCATCGACGACAGCAGTTTGAAGGCCATACCCCTCGGTCACCCGATCCGGCAAACGATGCACCGTCTCGGCGCCGATGTGGCGCAGCATCTCCAGCAATACCGCGCTTCCGCTGATGCCATCGACATCGTAATCGCCAAACACGGCGATCGTGCCGCCGGCATCCCGCACGGCGAGGATCATCTCCACCGCCACATCGATATCGGGAATCTCATCGGGCTGCAGAAGGTCCGTCATCTTTGGATTCAAGAACGCCGCTGCATCATCTGCGGTGGTGATGTTTCGCAGCACCAGCAGGCGCGCGATCACCGGGTGCAGGTTTGCATCGCTGGCGAGGCCAGCGACCAGTGCCTCATCGCACTCCAGGCTCTGCCACGGTCTTCTGCGGATTTCAGCGGGAGTACTCATCGGGATCCTCCCTCACCGACCAGATCGCCCTGGTGAGAACGAAGGTGGGCGACCGCTCGACGAAAGATCGATAGCCCCATCGGCTCCGGCAGTTCATGCTCGGAAGGAATCACTCCATCGGAGCGAATCCTGGTCCAGGACGGATGGTGTTCGGGACGCACGAAGCGTTCCGGATGGGGCATCATTCCGAGCACGTGACCATCGGCAGAGATCACTCCTGCGATGGAGCCGTGCGATCCATTCGGATCCTCGGGATATTGCGCCTCTGACCCGTCCGCGTTGCAGTATCGAAACGCGACCTGCTGTGCGGGGAAACGGTCGCCAGGATGTTCGGGAAACCACTCGAAACGACCCTCGGCGTGGGCGACGGGCATGAAGTAACGCTGCCCCGGAGCGAACCAGGGGCTTTCGCCGCTTCCCGATTCGAGATGAACCCAGCGATCCTCGAAACGACCCGATCGATTCCACAGCATCGCGCCGCGCCCTTCCCCCCCGGGCAGCAATCCGAGCCGTACCAGCACCTGAAATCCGTTGCAGATCCCGATCACGAGCCCACCGTCATCGACGAACTGTTGAATCCTGGGTCGCAATCGCTGCTCGATGATGTGCGCCAGCACCGCGCCACTGGCGACATCGTCACCGAAGGTGAAGCCCCCGGGAAACGCCAGCAACCCTGCTCGATCAAGAATCGATGGATCATGAGCCAGGGCATTGACATGCACCAACTCGACCTCTGCTCCCGACAACTCGAGTGCGTGAACCGTCTCCCTGTCGCAGTTGGTCCCCGCCGCCCTCAGCACCAGCGCCAGCGGACGATCTTTGATCACGGAGTCGGCCATATTGCCTCCAGTGTCTGCTTCCAGGTCTGTTTCAGTTCATCGATACCGGCTTCGATGCAGCCATCACCGTCGTGGTGAACACGGAAGATGCCATCGGCAGTGCTCTCGCCGATGCAGGCGATGGGGATCCGTGACGCCTGTGCCTGTTCGAGCAGGAGGTCGACCTCATCGGGTCGGACCTCGGCCAGGAACCTGTGCGGACCCTCCCCGAACAGTGATGCGATGCGGTCGGATCCGAGTGCCGAGATATCGAGGTCGATGCCGAGGCCATCGCCGCCGAAGCACATCTCTGCTGCAGCCACTGCCAGTCCCCCGTCGGAGAGATCATGCAGTGAACGGACCCGCCCCTCGACGATCCAACGACGAACCGTGTGCAGCAGTTCAGGGCCCAGCCTCGCATCGAAGCGGGCCGGAACTCCACCCCGGCCTCCGTTACACATCTGAAGCAGGCTACCGGGGATAGCCGCTGCTGGCCCCAGCAGCACCATCACCGATCCTGACTGCTTGAGATCGGATCCCGGCACTCGCAGAGGACCGGTGACGATGGAGATGGCAGAGACCAGCAGCACCGGAGGGATCGACCGGGAAACACCGCCGGCGCGATAGGTGTTATGAAGCGAATCCTTGCCCGAGATGAAGGGGGTCCGGTAGGCGCGTGCCGCATCGGCAGCACCACGTGAGCACTCGACGATCTGCCCCAGGATGGCCGGATCCTTCACATCCCCCCAGGCGTAGTTATCGAGCAAGGCGGCACGCTCAAGGGATCCACCGGAGCAGATGCAATTCCTGAGCGCCTCGTCGACGGAGTGACACGCCATCTGGTACGGATCGACCTCGCCCATCGCCAGTGCCAGCCCACAGGAAACCACCACCTGATGCGAGCCGTCACGCAATGGATCGAGAGCGCAACCATCCATCGGTGCATCTCGGTGGGCACCGGCGAGCGGCCGCAGCGTCATGCGACCCTGTACTTCGTGATCGTACTGACGGATCACCGGCTCCTTGGAGGCGACGTTTCCGTTGGCCAGAAGTTCCTTCAGGAGTTGCTCAGCATCGGACCCTCGAAGATCAGGAGCCACCTCATCGAGAGGCTCTGGCACCACCGACACCCGTTCATTGTCTGGACGCCCTCCATGCAAGAAACTGACATCGAGTTGTCCCACCACCTCGCCATGATGGAGCAGACGCAACATGCCATCATCTCGGAATTCTCCGAGCACCGCACACTCCACCTCTTCCTCGGCGAGGATCTGCTCGATCCTGGCCAGATTCACGGGGTCGACGGCAAACACCATCCGCTCCTGAGCCTCGCTGATCCACACCTCGGTCGGACCCAGCCCCGGATACTTCAGCGGAGCGCGGTCGAGATGCACTTCTGCACCGGTATGCTCGCCCATCTCTCCGACCGCACTGGAAAAGCCGCCTGCTCCACAATCGGTCACCGACCGACACAGCTCCTCATCTCGAATTCTCATCAGAGCATCGAGGACCTTCTTCTCCTCGAGCGGATTGCCGATCTGTACCGCTCCGGAGGAGACTTCTTCCGAATCCTCGGTCAACTCCCTCGACGAGAAGGTCGCGCCATGGATTCCATCGCGTCCTGTTCTGCCTCCGACGGCGACGACGAGATCGCCTGCACAGACCTCTTTCTCGACATGCTTCCTACGCATCAATCCAACCGAACCGCAGAACACCAGCGGATTGCCGACAAATCCCGGGTGGAAGTGGATGGCGCCGTTGGCGGTGGGGATTCCCATCCGGTTGCCGTAATCCCTGACCCCCGAGACAACCCCACGCAGCAATCGTCGCGGATGCAGGGTTCCGGTCGGCAGATCCTCCATCGGAGTATCGGGGGGAGCGAAACAGAAGATGTCTGTGTTGAGGATCGGTCGTGCGCCAACTCCGGTGCCGAGGGTGTCGCGGATCACGCCACCGACGCCGGTGCCGGCACCGCCGTATGGTTCGAGTGCGCTGGGGTGGTTGTGGGTCTCGACCTTGAAGGAAACCCCCCACTCCTCGTCGATCCCGATCACGCCGGCATTGTCCTTGAAGATCGACCAGCACCAGGGCAGATCCAGGTCGCGCGTGACCTGAAAAATGGTTTCCTTGAGCAGGTTGCCGTATCTCTGGTCGCCGTGTCGAATCGCCCCGGTCAGTGTCTTGTGACAGCAATGCTCCGACCAGGTCTGGGCGATGGTTTCCAGCTCGATTTCGCTCGGTTCACAACCGCGCTCGATGTAGTGATCTCGAATCGCCTGCATCTCGGCGAGGTCGAGACTGAGCCCACCCTCATCGCTGATGCATTGCAACTGTTCATCGGTAACGGTCGTGATGGGGATCTCGACTCGGCCCTGGTCATGGGCGGGAAACTCCCGGAAAGGATCCGGCACATCCTCGGGCTCGCCACTGCCAAAGGAGCGCCACTCGTCCACGATGGCGTTTCCCAGGCGGCCGGCGAGTCCATCGAGCAGTTCTCTATTGGCATCGATTCCAGCGAGACGGTAACGCCGTGCAGTTCGGACCTGGCACGATGGCGCATCGAAACCGGACTCGTTCATCGCATGCAGAACACTGTGCGATACCGGATCCATCACTCCTGGCCGCCTCTGAACAACGATGGACGATTCCTGCGCTGTTCGATCGGGAAATCTCACTCCCTCCTCGACAACAGCACGGCAAGCAGGTGATCCTGCCAGAAATTGATTCGCCAGCGGCTCGACTCGTCCAGCATCCTGATCCGCTACTCGCAGGTAATAGACAGGATCCGTGGCGAGTTGTTGGCTCTCGGCGGGAGCACATCCGAAGGCGCTGAGGGCAGTCCGCAACTGATGGTCGGGGCTCGGATTCGGATCCCTGTCATGGATGACGGTCACGGTGTAGGTCAAGGACATCGATACTCCTCGGCGGAAGCGACCCGGAACCCGGGTCGGGTCACCGAGATTGTGCAGCCCGCCGGGGGTCCGGGCAAGCGCACCGGAACACTGGCCTCACACCCATCCGGCCCTTAGGATGGCGACCCGAACTGACGGGGAAAGGCACCGATGGAGAATGAATCCAGCGCACACGGACTCGACTTCGAGGCTCCCATCGTCGAACTGGAGAACCGGATCTCGGAATTGCGCTCCTTCTCGGAAAGTTCGGAGATCGACCTCTCCGGGCAACTTGAGGAGTTGATGAAGAAGTGCGAGGAGAAGAAACGGGCGATTTACACCCACCTGAACCCGTGGCAGCGGGTCCAGATCGCCCGCCACCCCCTGCGCCCCCTGACCAGTGATTACATCCGGGGTTTTGTCAGCGATTTCCTCGAGTTGCACGGAGATGGCGCCTTCAGGGACGATCCGGCCATCGTCACGGGCCTCGGCAGAATTCGCGGTCGCAAGGTGATGATCGTCGGTCATCGCAAGGGCAAGACCAACCCGGAGAAGGTCGCCTGCAACTTCGGCATGCCCCACCCGGAGGGGTATCGCAAGGCGATGAAGAAGATGAGACTCGCCGAGAAGTTCAACATTCCCATCATCAGTTTCATCAATACGGCCGGAGCTTTCCCGGGGATCGAGGCGGAGGAGCGCGGCCAGGCATTTGTCATCGCAAAAAATCTTCAGGGCATGGCGTCGCTGCGTGTGCCTGTCGTCGCCATCGTCATCGGTGAAGGAGGCAGTGGTGGTGCCATCGGAATCGGCGTTGCTGACCGCATTCTGATGCTGGAAAACTCATACTACTCCGTCATCTCTCCCGAGGGTTGTGCAGCGATCTTGTGGAAAGATGCGAGCCACGCGCCCCGGGCAGCCGAGATTCTCAAGTTGACCAGCGCTGATCTTTCTGGTTTTGGCATCGTCGACGAGGTGATCACCGAACCGATCGGCGGTGCGCATCGCGAACCTACAGAGATGATCCAGCGTGTCGAGGAATCGATACTCCGACACCTCGATGAAATCTGTGATCAGGACCCCGACCAGCGCAAGGAACTCAGATTTCGCAAGTACATGGAAATCGGACGCTTCGCTGACCATCAGCAACAGACTCTAGAGGATAGCGGATGATCGAACTCTTCTGGGTTGGCGGCCCTTTCTTCATGCTGCCGTTGCTGGCCGGATCGGTGCTCGTGGTGACGATCGCCATCGAGCGCTTCCGTCGCTTCCGTCGCGCGTCGGTCGACTACGACTGGTTCCTCGCCGAGATCCGCAAGGCGATGCTCAAGGATGGCCCTCGTGCCGGAATCGAGTTCGCGGATCAGTTTCCAGGGCCCATCGCAGCAGCCTGGAGCGCAGGCCTGGGGGCCCATCGGCTGCCGCTGCCGGTGCTCAGAGAGCGTATGGACTCGGTGTCGATCGCCGAGGTCCAGCGTCTGGAAAAATTCCTGCCCATCGTGGGTGTGATCGCCCAGGTCGCGCCTCTGATCGGGATCCTCGGCACGGTCTGGGGCATGATCAGTTCGTTCGAGGGCGTCGCTGGTGGACTGGCCAGTGGTATCGGTATCGATGGTGAGTTGCTCGCCAGCGGCATCGGTCAGGCGCTGGTGACCACCGCCTTCGGTCTGGCCGTGGCCATCCCTGCGACGCTGCTGCATCACTGGTTCAGTCACCGCGTCGACACCTTCATCGCCGATCTGGATCGTTCTCGCTCCGACCTGATCGAGATTCTCAGCGTCATCGCTCCGCGCAAGAAAAAGGTCCCATCGACGCCCAAGATCGAGGAGACCACAGCATGAGAAGCGTGGGGTATTCATCTCGCCTGCGCAGAACGCGCTGGGTTCCTCGCTGGGGCGACTCGCTGGCTCCACTGCTCGATGTGATCTTCTTGCTGGTCATTTTCCTGCTCGTCTCGGCACGTTTCGATCGCACCCGGACCATCGAGGTGGATCTGCCCGAGGCGAAGGGCGAAATCGTCAAGACGACAGGAATTGAACCGCTGGTCGTGGTGCTGTTGAAGGACGGAGCGTTGCAATGGAAGGGTGAGGATGTGACGGCACGACAACTCACAGACCGACTGGCTCTGCTGCCCTCGGAGCAGCGGCTGCGTCCCTTCACCGTCCAGGCGGACCGCGGCGTTGTGCTCGAATCGGGGATTCAACTGCTGGAGATGCTGCGGCTACTGGGCTGGAGTCAGGTCGAATTCGAGGTATCTGCCCCCTCGAATGGCTCCGGAATCATTGAGGATCGCGCCTCCGAGGGCTAGAATCAGGTCAGGGGCGCACTACCCATGCCCCACCACTACCCGTTCACTCCCGGGAGGAGATGCGATGCCCATCGCAACCAGAGAGACCACCGAAGACACCTTTGACGCCCGTAATTTCATGCCCCCACTGCTGAGTTTCATGCTGGCTCTGTCGATCAGCCTGTTGCTGAGCGGGTGTGGCGGCTCAGGCGATGGCTCCGGAGGCGATGATTCAGGCTCCGGCGGATCGGAAGAAGTGACGGCTCAGGTCGAGACGATGATCGGGGAAGCGGATGATCTGGTCGATGCAGCCAAGAAGGCCGATGCCGAGAAGTACAAGCCCGCAGACCTGACTGCAGCCATCAAGGTTCTCAACCGAGCCAAGGAGTATCTCGAAGATGGAGAGGCCAAGAAGGCGCGTACCCAGGCTCGTAGTGCCAAACGCAAGCTGGAATCTCTGGTTCAGGTATCGAGTTCCATCGCCGCCAAGATGAAGAGCGTCGAGCAAAAGGTGGCTGCCTACGAGAAGAAACTCGCAGAAGTGATCGCGCTCGGAGCCGACAAGGTAGCGCCCTCGGAGATGGAAGGTGCTGCGCGATCCTTTGAAAAAGCCAAGAATTACATCGCGGATGGCAAAACTACCAGCGCCGGGAAATATCTCGGATACGCCATCTCAGACCTCGACCGCGCCATCAGTGAATTCAGCACGAGTAACCAGCAAAAAGTGACCGCCGATGAGGAAAAAGTACTGATGGCAGAGAAGCGTCAGCAGGCGCTCGAAGCGGGAGCCGAAGAGAAAGCACTGCGTGACCTGGAGTACGCTCGCGATCGCGAACGAATGGGAGATCAGGCATACCAGCGAAATGACTTCCATTCGGCAACACGGAGTTACCGTGATGCCAAGACCGGGTACATCGGTGCCATCGAGACCTCCCGCAGGGCAGATAACGTGATCGCCGGTGGCAACCCAGGAGCGAACGATATCGGCGGCCACGGCGACAGTGGGGATGCACCTGGCGTCGATCAGATCGAAATCCCTGATATAGGGATCGGCGGTGATGTCGGTCTCAACACCGGTCTGGCAGGGCTCTTCAGTGGATCTGCAGAGTACGACCCGGCCAAGCAGTCACTTCGCCTCAACTGGGCCGATGGAACCGAACTCAAGTCGGACATGAAGCGGCTGCTGGGAGATCCTGCCAATGTCCACTTCGAGGGAGACGTGGGGGTCGGCCAGGGCCAAGACGGTGGTTATGTCATGGCCGGCAATACAACGGGGTACTGGATCGTCAATGCTTCCTTCGAGGATGGAGTTCGAGTTCGCGCCAAGGTGTTGTTTCAGTTGCTGATCGACAAACCTTCCTTCGAGATCATCCTGATGAGCGATGGAGGTCAGGATTTCTATGCCGCCAGTTACGGTGCTCACGCCAAGGTCTACAAGGATGGACTGCCGGTCGGGCACATGAATAGCCCTCTCCCCGCCTACCAGAAAAATCCCAAGGACTGGGTCCAGAAGCGAGAAGCTTACGAGTTCGAGTTCGTCTACTACAAACGGGGCGATGAAAAAGGCGTGCTGGAAGCGAAGATCAACGGCGAGACAGCGGTCAAATTGCAGACCGATCGCTACCGCAAGGGTTTCCCTGGCTTCCGGTGGACCGACACCAAGTTCATCATCCAGGAACTGGAAATTTCTGGAATCATCGACGAGGAGTGGGCCGAGGCGGAACTCCAGAAGGCCAGCGACGGCACCCGCGGGGACACCGATGAAGATGATTTCGACTTCTAGAGCCTGAACCCCTCGCCGGAGGATCGCCAGATGATGAAGACCGTCCTGAACTCCGCACATCAGCGTCACGGGGCGCGGCTCGTCGAGTTCGGTGGCTTCGAGATGCCAGTCTGGTACTCGGGCCTCACCGCTGAACACCATGCGGTTCGACAGCGTGCCGGAGTCTTCGACCTGTGTCACATGGGACGTTTCGAGATCGTCGGAGACGATCCCATCGCCGCGCTCGATAAGGTCGTGACCCAGGATGTTTCTCGCATGAAGAAGGGACAGGTGCGCTACTCGCTGGTCTGCAACGACGAGGGCGGCGTGCTCGACGATATCCTGATCTACAGGCTGCCCGATCGACTGTGGCTGGTCGTCAATGCGGGAAACCGCGACAAACTGCTGACATGGTTCGCCGAGCGGATGCAGGGTGCGAAGGTGATCGACCACAGTGACGATCTCGCCATGGTCGCGCTGCAGGGTCCCCTCTCCTGCTCTCTACTGGCGCCACACATCCAACGATCGGGCCAGCGAGCCCTCGCCGACCTCGGATACTACCGGATCGCCGCAGCCCGGATAAATCTGACATCATCTGAAATCGAAGGCTGGGTCTCTCGCACCGGATACACCGGTGAGGACGGATTCGAACTCTATATCGCTTCCACTTCAGCGGAGAGTGTCTTCGATGCTCTGATCGACCTCTCCGAGGATGTGATTCCGTGCGGACTCGGCTGCCGCGACACCTTGCGACTCGAGGCGGGAATGCCACTCTACGGGCACGAACTCTCCCAGCATCAGGACCCGATATCTGCGGGGCTCTCGTTCGGAATCGCGCTCGAGAAGGAGGGCGGTTTCATCGGCCAGCAGGCGCTCGAACAGATCTACAGCGACGGTCCAGAACAGCAGTTGCGCGGATTTGTCGTCGAGGGACGACGCCCTGCACGTCAGGGAGCCGCGATTCTGCATCAGGGCCAGACGGTCGGTGAGATCACCAGCGGCTCGCCATCCCCTACCCTGGGAGTGGCGATCGCGTGCGGGTATGTCGCATCCGAGATCCCCGAGGAGGCACGCCTGAAGGTCGATTTACGGGGAAAAGAAGCCGATCTGACTCCTCATCCATTGCCCTTCTATCGACGCAGCACCGAGACCGCCTGATTCTGCCGGCCCCTCATTGATCGGTTTACCTCTTGCGCAGCCACGCTCTCTCTATCATATTTCGCCGCGTAACCACCGTGACAACCGCGGTGGTCGAGCCACCAGCAAAAGCACCGTATTGCTGTGAAAGGATGGGTGCGTTCATGTCCAAGATTCCCAGCGATCGTTCCTATCTCTCTTCCCACGAATGGGCGATGCCCACCGACGACGGACTTGTCGTGGTCGGAATTTCGGAACACGCAGCTCAAGAACTGGGTGAACTGGTCTTCATCGAACTTCCCGAGAAGGGTGATGAGGTTCAGTACGACAGTCAGTTCGGTGAGATCGAATCGGTGAAGGCGGTCAGCGAGTTGAACTCCCCCGTGTCCGGTAAGGTCGTGGAGGTGAACACGGCACTCTCCGATAGCCAGGATGCCATCAGCGAATCCCCCTTCGCAGATGGTTGGATGATCAAGGTGGCTCCTGCTGACGATTCTGGTCTCACCAAACTGCTCGACGCCTCTGCATACGAGGCGCAGTTGCACGATTCCTGATTCAACGTCGTTTGCGATGACCCACCAGGCACCCACCTCCAGCATCGTTTCTACATTTGATCTACTGCTTCCAGATGCTCTCACTGCAGCCCAGAACATGGCGCTCGATGATCTGCTGCTCGATCGGCCCGGCTGGTTCATCCGACTCACCCGCTGGCAAGAGGCGGCCATCACCATCGGTCGATTCCAGTCGCCGGCCGATTCGTTGGCGGGATTCGAAGCGGTCGAAGCGCTCGAATCGGTACGCAGGGTCACAGGCGGAGGCGCCATCCTTCACGGCGAGGACCTGACGCTTGCCATCGCCGGCGACTGCCCCTCGGACATCTTTCGACGCAGAAGGCCTGCGGAGGTCGCGGCCACCGTCTCGTCGGTGCTGGCGGATCTGTTTGAATGCACGGCCACCTCGCGCGGCGGAAAATCGCAGGAAAACTCGATGCAACACATCAGCGACTGCTTCCAGCGCAGTTCACCGAGTGACGTGGTGGTCGATGGACCCTCCGGCAAGATCAAGGCGGGTGGGATTGCGCTGGCGTTTCGCGACTCACGGGTGCTGATCGAGGTGAGCCTGCGCCGTGAACTGCTCCAAGCGGATCCCACCGACGACCGGACCCGTCTGGAACAGCTGGGCTGCCTGCTCGGACTGGGCGAGATGACACTCAGCGAGGGAGCCCTCGATGATGACTGGATGCAGCAGATCGACGAGCGCGTACTGAAACGATTCGGCACAACGAGGTGGAATCAGCGCTAGCGGCTGGTATCCGCATCTGCACTTCGCGCCGACCACCAGTCTCGCAAGGATTCGACATCTCTGACGATCTGCCTGCGCAACGCCTCGGGCGATTCAAAGCGCCGCTCTCCTCGCAATCGTCGGTGCAGTTCTACCGTGATGGTGCGCTGGTATAGATCACCCTGAAATCCATCGAGATGCGCTTCGAGTCGATCGAGCTGCGGATCGAAGGGGGTACCTTCTGGAGCCTCCGGGGTGCCGAAGGTCGGCCGCCTACCGATGTTGATCGCCGCAGGCCACGGTTCCGGGTGCACCTGTCCATCGATCGGTTCGTCGCCGAGCAAGACGCTGCCGAGGTAGACTCCAACAGGCGGGACCAGTATCGGTCCCGGATCGAGATTGGCGGTAGGAAAACCGATGGTGCGCCCTCGCATATCACCGAGGATCACCTCGCCACTCAGTGAGAAGGGGCGCCCCAGCAATCGCTGCGCCCTGGTCAGATCACCCTCCTCGAGACAGCGACGCACCACCGACGAACTGACCGCCTCTCCCTCCAGCAACAGCGGCGGCGAGATGCGAAGTGCCATCGAGAGGTCCGGAATCGCCTGGAGATACTCGGCGGTGCCCCGGGCACCGTGGCCAAATGCTGAATCGAAGCCCATCAGCAGGTGATCACTTCCGAGCGCTCCGACCAGCACCTCGTCGATGAAACGCTCGGGACTCCAGGAAGCCAGCTCATCGTCGAAGGGCAACACGACCACCGTATCGACCCCCGTCTGCTCCAGCAGTTCGAGTTTCCGGTCGAGGGGTGTGAGAACCGCCGGTGCCATGCCCAGCACCACTTGCTTCGGATGGGTCGAGAAGGTGATCACCGTCGAGGTTCCGCCGAGTTCTTCACTCCAGCTCAGAAGGTCTTGCATCAACGATGCATGGCCGCGGTGAAATCCGTCGAAAAAACCGATGGTGCAAACCGGACATTCCGGCGGTTGTTGGGCGAGTTCATCGAGTCCATGGATGATTTTCAAGATTCTTCCTCGCGCTGTTGCCAGTCATCGCGCATCTCACGCAGTGCTCCATCGACAGCGATGCGCTGCAATGTCGAGATCCGGGCAGTGATCAGGATTCCATCGAGGTGATCATTTTCGTGCTGGATGCAGCGCGCCAGAATCCCATCGGTCTCCAGCTCAAATTGCTCTCCGTCGAGGCCGGTCGCCTTGACGTTGACCTGAGGCGTTCGATCCACTTCCAGGCGAAGGCCCGGCAGACTGAGACACCCCTCTTCACCCTCCTCGGGTGGTTGCGATGGGTGTGACAACTGCGGATCGATGAAGACCCTCTCCAACTCCGGGTCATGATCCTCGATGTCGATATTGACGACAAAGACACGGGCATTCCAGCCGACCTGGGGCGCAGCGAGCCCGATACCCTGGTGCTCGTACATCAGGTCAAACATCCGTCGGATACAGGCGCGCGCCGCGTCATCGGGGAGTCCGAGCGGGTGACAGCGCACTCCCAGCACCGGATCGGGGTAGCACCTCAGGTACAGATCCGCCGCAGCAGTGAAAAATGACCCGGATCCGGGTGCATGAGGTGATGGAGTCGACAAGGGCCCTCCCTGGCCATCCGAGTCCTTCTCGGGGTGGCAACATCGTCGCGAATCCTAGCAGGGAAGCCCGATCCGGGCCAGAGCCACAAGTGCAAATCCGACCCGGAGATGTTGACCATCCCGGACCTCGCGGGTACCCTCCGGGGTTTCAGGGATCAGTCTCCGGACCCGATCAGGGGGCGCTACTGGCCCGAACAGTGTAGGGTCACCAGCAGCGGCGACCAGACCGCACGACAACCGCACTGGTGCCCGATGCCCCGTGTTTCCGCACGGCATCGGACTGCATTCAATTTTCATTTCCGGATCCAGAGCATCGGATCCTGTAAGGTCGGAGAACAGCTCAATGGCAGCAGCGGACAACTTCTTCACGAAAGCGGACCAGGCTCGCAAGAAGAAGAATTATGACTATGCCCTCGAGTTGTACCAGCAAGGTCTTCAGATCGACCCGGACCGCGTCGAGGAGCGCAAGCGTCTGCGCCAGGCACAGGTCCTTCGCATTCTCGATAAGGGTGGAAATACCCAGGGTGGCGCTGGCGCCATATTCAAGAATGGCCTGCTGCTCGGCAACATCAAGAAACTGGGAATACAGAAGAAGTACGAGGAACAGATCATCGAGATCGAGAAATTCCTCTGTGTTGCTCCGCAGAATGCAGGACATCTGTTCCTGCTCGCCGAGGCGTTTCTCGCCACCGAGCGTACCAGCAGCGCCAAACAGGCTTACCTGGAAGTGACCGAGACGGATGCTTCCAACACCGAAGCGTGGAAATCTCTCGGGCGCATCTACGAACAGGAGAAGTTGCTCGACGATGCCATCGAATGCTGGGAGCGCGTACGAGTCGCGGCCCCGCAGGATGCCGAGGCTGGCAAGGCGATCCGCAACCTCTCGGCAGCCCAGATGATGGCCAAGGCCGAGGAGCGAAAGCAAGGCGGCGAGGGTTCCTACCGTGACCTGCTCAAGAGTGAAGAGGACTCTGCCAAGCTGGAACAGGCCTCCTCGATCATCCGCACCGCCGAGGATGCCCGCAGTGCGGTCGACATCAGTCGAGAGAAGGCCGAGGCGGATCCGGCAAACTCGCGACTGTGGCGAGACCTCGGTGATGTACAGGCGAAGGCGAGAGATTACGACGGCGCCCGCGCCTCCTACGAAAAGGCGCGCGAGGTCAATCCCCAGGACATGTATGCCTCCGACAAGCTCGGTTCGCTGCGCGAGGCGATCTATGTCGACCGCATCGAGGGACTGCGCCAGAAAGCAGCGGCCGGAGATGCTGCCGCCGCAACCGAGATGGAGCAGGTGGTCGCGGAGCAGAAGGACTTCATGATGACGGACTACGCCCGCCGCGTGATGGACCACCCCACCGATTTCGGACTGAAATACAAGTATGGAGAGTTGCTGGTGCAAGGGGGACAATGGGACGAGGCGATCGCCCAGTTCCAGAACGCCCGCAAGGATCCGAAGTTCGTCACCGGATCGACCTACATGATCGGCAAGGCGTTCTTCAACAAGAACCTGCACGATCTGGCCATCAAGGAGTACGGCGCCGCACTGGAGCAAATCAAAGAATCGGATAGCGAGATGGCGAAGTCGGTCAGATACGATCTGGCACTCGCCTACGAGAAGAAGGGCTCCAAGGAGAAGGCCCTCGAGTTCCTGGAAGAAATCATGTCGGTGGACATCAGTTTTCGTGATGTCTCCCAGAAAGTGACTGAAATCCGCGGCTCGCTCTAGCGCGCGCCGCAGGAAGAAGAGGAAAATGCCGAATAACGCATCGACGAAGAAAAGGTTGCGCCAGGATGTGCAGCGCAATCTGCGCAACCGGATGAAAAAATCCGAGATCCGCACGCTGACCAAGAAGATCCTGGCCGCGGTCGAGACGGGAAATGCAGACGATGCCCAGCAGATGGCAAGGGTGGTCCAGTCAAAACTGGACCGTGCTGCCAAATCTGGCACGATGCACGCCAATACGGTCGGCCGTCGCAAGGCGCTGATCCACCGTCACCTTGCCAAACTGTCCTGATCACCCTAGACTTCTCGCGAGATGTCGCAAGAAATCCGGGTCAGGTAGCTCAGTTGGTAGAGCACTGCACTGAAAATGCAGGTGTCGGCGGTTCGAATCCGCCCCTGACCACCACTGAATCAGCAACGACCCCCCGTCACTACCGTGGCGGGGGGTCATTTTCATCTCGGGTAGGACCCTTCAATTGAAACACGGCTCGTACCGCTGACCCGTGAGTCAGAGATACCAGCCGTGTTGCGTGAAGCGTTCCACCCGTTACGAGATCACTTCGCCCGTGAGGACGACTAGGGACTAGCCCTTGTTACTCCGGCCACTGTTGTGAGGCTTGATCTTAGCCTTCATCTCCTCGTCCTTCTGCTTCGCGGCATTTGAGATTGCAAACGCAGCAAGAACTACACCGCCATCGACATCTTCCATCTCCTCGTCGGAGAGTTTCTTGCGGTCCTTGTCGTCGTGCTTCTTCTTCTTGTCGTCGGTCATATTGACCTCCCTTCTTGAGTTTCGTTCGTTCCGTTACGAGATCACATCGCCCGTGAGGGCGAGTAGGGGTACTGAGACGAGATAGACTCTGTCCCTACTTCCCCGCCTTCCTCTCGGCATCGTCCAGTTTCCCATCACCATCGCCCTTCTTCTTGCCCTTAGGGGCGCGGGGGAAATGACTCCCCATCCCGGCCCCTGCGTAGCCAGCGTCAACACCCTCCAACTCCTCGTCGGAGAGTTTCTCGCGATCCTTGTCGTCGTGCTTCTTGTCTTCAGTCATGGCGCAACCTTTCTGCGGCAGGCGTACCATCAGTTACGAGATCACTTTGCCCGTGATGACGGGTAGTGGTGCTGAAATCAGTTAGCCGTTATTGCTGCGGGATGAGTTGTGATCATCGGCTCCCGAGTCGGCCCGCTTCTTGCCCTTGCGCAGGTTATCGACATTTGCGTGATGGCTGAAGCCACCCGCCACATCCTCCATCTCCTCGTCGGAGACCTTCTTGCGGTCCTTGTCGTCGTGCTTCTTGTCGTCGGTCATATCGACTCCCTTCTCGAGCTTCGTTCGTTCCGTTCAGGATAGCCGCCTGCAGAAAGGAATACGACCTACTGCCCGTGCCTGCACGACAGTCCCTGCACGATAGTCACTGCACACTATTCACTGCACGATGCGAAACTGGCCCTTGTTCTGGTGTGCGATGTGGGTGAAGAGGTTGATCCCCGGTGGCCAGGTGCCGATGAAGAAGGTGTCGATTCGGTGCAGATCCCAGTTGCCATTGCGAATATCCACCTCGACCGCTATCGAATCGGTTTGTCCCTGGCAGTAGTGGGCTCCATCTCCGATCAGGATCAATCTCCTCGACGAGATGTCCAACTTGGATGTACGAAGCACTTCCAGCCCCGCGACGACTCCGGTCGAGATGCAGGTGGTGCCACTGGGAATCAGCTGGCCCAGGAAATCCTTCGCATGGGTGCGGGCATTCAGTCCGGCAGCGATCATCTGTGAATTCCAGATCTCGATCCGGTCGGAGAAGGCGAGCAGGCCCAGTTCCGCCTCGGACGACAGTTCATCGATGGCGAGCACCAGTTCGTGCAACAGGTCATTCCACTTCTCGCCGTCTGTTCGCCCCATCGAGCCGCTGAAATCGACCACGAACATGAAGGCGTCCGCCTCGTAGATGCGGCCGTAGAACAGGATCGATTCGGGGATTTCATCATCTTCTGTGGGCACATCGACGCCACCGCCGGAAGGAAGGTCGAGGGGGCGTCGTTGGTTCCCATCGGCACCGACTAGAAGTAGTGCCAGGGTCACTGACAGGAACAGAATCAACACTCTCATCGTGCTGCTCACTCACCAGGCGGACTCATTCACCAGGCGTGCATTCCGAATTTCATTGGCTCCACCTGACCAACGACGGTCTCGTGGATGCGGTTCCCACGGCATCGGATGCGGCCACAGCAGCACATTCTCGATCATCCTCACAACAGAGGACGATGCGGATAGCAGTGCAAAACAGTCGTTCCAGGAGTGCGTGCACCGTGGACACGCTAGAGGCAGGGGCAACCGCTCGAATTGTCGCAGCCGAGTGCGTCTGTGGTCGGATCGCCACCACAATCGGGATGAGGAGGTGGCGGTAAAGGTGCCCCTGGTGAAAACAGCGAGGCGAGCGCCGAGACTGCGTCGGCGATATTGAGCAATCCATCGTCATTGGCATCGCCCGCGTCCTGGCAGGGCAGAGAGGCGGTACCCGGCACGAACAGCAGCGCCAGCACCGCAATCGGATCGCCGATATCGAAACTGCCATCGTCGTTGGCATCGCCTCGGATGAATGCTGGCGAGCAGACCACCGCGGGTGTGATCGCCAGTTCCGAGATGTTGGTGCCGCCCGTGTAAATTTGCTCCAGGTTGCTGCCGTCGAGATCGGTTCGCCAGACACTTCCCGTCGAGGTGGATACAAAGACCGATTCATCGAACTCGTCGATGACCAGATTGGTGATGCCAGAGATGGTGGTGCCCGCGACGATCACCTCGATACCACTGCCATCGTTATCGCAGCGCTGCACCGCTCCAGCAGCGTTGATCCAGTAGACCTTGAGTCCCATCGGATCGTAACGGCAGTCACGCGGCATGCTGAGGCCACCGGCAACGATGACCTCTTCACCGGTGGCATCGAAGTTCCTTCGAGTCAAACGTCCGGGGGTATCGAGAGTGAAGTAGAGTTTTTCAGCGATCCCATCGATGCCAATCCCCGAAGTGGCGAACATTCCGCCGACCGCTGTCGGACTGGAGCCGTCGTAACCGATGGAGACCAGTTGACCGTTGAAGGCGTTGATCCAGTAGAGTCGCTGATCGACCGGGTTCGCCGCCAGCGCCTGGAAGCCGAAGGGGTAACTGGTGATATTTGCGGCGTTGCCACCGTCGAGGTCGGCGCTCATCAGTGAGAAGGGCTCGCGAAAGTAGAAGATCTTCTCGACCGCAACATCCACCGACAGCGTCACCAGCGGGCTCGCCGACGGCAGCACGGTCGTGGTGCCGCTGGCGACCTGGTGCTGGACCAGATCACCGGCATCGATCCAGTAAAGGGTCTGAGCGTCCAGCGGTGGCCACAGCAGCAACAACAGGGAAGAGCAGAGGAACACTCTCACGAAACCTCCAGCAGCTGCGGATCGGTCTCGATCTGCATCCAGCAGCGCCCGTCAATGATAACTGGCCGCAACGACAGTGTCACCCGTGATGAGCGTCACAATACAGGGTGACAGCTACAGCGATGGGTCACGGCACGATCCGCATCTGTCCGCCGTTGTGCTGGGCGATATCGCCGAACAGCAAGATCCCTGCATCGTAGTTGCCGAGGAAGATGGTATCGATGCGATGCATGTCCCAGTTCCCGGTCACGATCTCTGCTACGACCATCTCGGGGTCGTTATTGCCGGCGCAGAACTGGCCGCCATCGCCGATCAGGATCAGCTTTCGCGAGTCGATGTCCTTGTGCGAGCTGCGCAGGATCTGTAAGCCAGCGTTGACACCCAACGAGATGCATGTGGCCCCCATCGGCTGCAGTTCGGCGAGGAATGAGATCGCCATCGCTCGAGCATTGGGTCCGGCGGTGACCATCTGTTCATTCCAGGGGATGATCGGGGTCGAGAAGGCGACGATGCCCAGTTCAGCATCACTGGAGAGCCCCTGGATGGCTGCGACCATCTCCTGAAGTAAAGCCTGCCACTTGCCACCCGCGCTCATCGAACCACTGCGGTCGATCACGAACAGGAAGGCGTCGGCCTCGTAGTGATGGCCATAAAAGTGGATGACCTCGGGGATCTCTTCTTCATCATTTTGAGTCCCGGCTCCACCACCGGACGGTAAATCCAGAGGGCGACGGACAGGTACCTCACCCGCGAAGGTGGTCAGGGCCATGCAACCAGAAAAAAACAATATCAGTCTTTTCATCACTCCTGCTCGCCAGGCGGGCGATCTCACCGGGGCGGGCGAGACACAGTTGGGCGCTCCACCCCCTGCATCGGCATCTGGGGCGGGCATCTGAAGAAGCATCTTCAGATGGCGTCAATTGACCGCTGGAGGTCGCAGGAGGCTGTTGGCAAGGGTATGCTGCTTCCCGATCGACGATCGGGCCAGGCCCGGCCCCATCGAAGATGTGAAGGAGATTTCGATGGCCTCGAATACTCATCGAAACACCACCACGGCACTGCTGGTGGGTGCGATCCTCGGCCTGCTGTGTGGCTGGCCGCAGCACCCGCCCGCTTCGGAGCCCGCTGCGGTGGTCGCTGATCGGGTGATTCGCGTGATCGAGGCTCGCTATGTCGAGGCGGTCGATGGACAGCAACTGCTGCGCAAAGGACTCGATCGGGTCGTGCAACAACTCGACCGCAACAGTCGCTTCTTCCCCCCCGCCGAGGCGGCTCGGTTTGAACAGGAAACCGGTGGCATCGTGTTCGGGATCGGCATCATCCTGACCGCAGCGGCAGAAGGTGGCGCCACGGTGCTGGCAGTGATCCCGGGAGGCCCCGCGGACGAGTCAGGGATTCGCACCCAGGACCGCATCACCGGAATCGACGGAGACGACTGCAGCGACTGGACCATCGAACAGCTCTCGATGCAGATCCGCGGAGACCTCGACAGTGCCGTGGAGATCCGGGTGGAGCGAGATGGCACCGAACTGGATCTGTCAGCAACACGAGGTCAGGTGCAGGTTCCCAGCGTGACAGAGATCGCACTGTTTCGACCGACGCAGCAAGACGCTGGTGGCATCGGCCTGATTCGGCTGCTGCAATTCCAGCCGGACACTTCCACGGAGGTGCGCCTGGCACTGGAAAAACTGATCGCAGCGGGAGCCGAGGGAGTGGTGCTTGATCTGCGCAACAATGGCGGGGGTCTCTTCTCCGAGGCGATCGACGTCGTTTCTCTGTTTCTGGAGCAGGGACTGACCGTGGTCACGACTCGTGGTCGATCGGGTCCTGACAGCGAGAAGTCGGTCAAGGTCGAGCAATCGGGGCCCTTCCTCGAAGTTCCTCTGGTGATCCTCATCGACGGCGGCAGCGCCAGTGCTTCCGAGATCGTCGCCTCGTCGCTTCGAGATCATCGCCGTGCAGCGCTCATCGGGTCGCTGAGTTTCGGCAAATGGTCGGTTCAGGATCTGATTCCGATTCGAGATGGCACCGAGACTTCGATCCTCAAACTGACCACTCAGTCGTTTCACGCCCCGCGCGGGATCCGTGTCTCCCACGACGACAGCGGACACAGGTCGGGGCTGATCCCCGACCTGGAACTGGCCACATCCCCCGCTGTGAGCCTGGATCTGGTCAGATCGTGGCGCGGCAGAAGTTACGAGCGGATCGAGCAGCCGGGTGCGATCACCCTGCTCGAGGATCCGCACCCGGACCAGAAGGTCGATCTGCTCGGCAACGGTGATACTGCCCTTTGCGCTGCCATCGATCGCCTGCGAGATCCAGCCGCTCTGCGCCAGTGGATTGCCGACGGCGCACAAGATGCCACCGTTGACCAGGAGCCGCGATGAAGCTGCTCGCCATCGAGACCACGTGCGATGAGACGGCCGCCGCGGTCGTCGAGGACGGCCCGCGGGTGCTCTCCAATGTGGTCTATTCACAGATCGAAGAACACGCTCCCTTCGGCGGGGTCGTGCCCGAGATCGCGAGTCGAAGCCATGTCGAACAGTTGACCGCAGTGGTCGAACAGGCGCTGCAGAAATCACAGCTGCCACCTTCGCAACTCGATGCGGTCGCGGTCGCCCATCGGCCGGGCCTGATCGGGGCATTGATGATCGGGGTCACCACCGCCAAGGCACTGGCGTGGGCCTGGGATCTGCCTCTGATCGGGGTCCACCACCTTCACGCTCACCTCGAGGCCTCGGCACTGGACGGGCAACAGGTGGCCCCACCCTACCTCGGTGTCGTGATCTCTGGAGGCCATACCGATCTGCACCGCGTCGAGGAGATGGGCACAACAAGGTGGCTCGGAGGCACCCGCGACGATGCTCTGGGTGAGGCGTTCGACAAGGTCGCGTCGGTGCTCGGACTCGGCTACCCGGGCGGTCCTGCCGTCGAGAAGGCGGCCAGAGTGGGCAACGCAAAGGCGGTCCAACTACCGAGGACCCTGCTCGAGAAGGATTCGCTCGATTTCTCCTTTTCCGGCATCAAGACCGCTGTTCTGTACCTTTGGCGCGGTCGAAATGCCTCGTATCCTGGTAGGGCTCCCGGGGCACCGGAGCCACAGGACATCTGCGCTGCCTTTCAGGAAGCGGTCTTCGATGTGCTGGCGCAGAAGATCGAACGCGCCTGTCAGCAGGAATCGCTCTCGGAGGTGGTGCTCGGCGGTGGCGTGACGGCGAATCGCGCCCTTCGCGAATCACTTGCAGAACAACTCGGCGAGAAGTTTCAGCTCTATTTCCCGCCGCTGCAGTACGCCACCGACAACGCCGCCATGATCGGCGCACTGGCGCTGCGTCGGCTCGAAGCGGGACACATCGATGACCTGGAACTGGTCGCGGAGGCACAACCATGAGTCGATCCAACAACCTGGACATCGATCATGACCGCCAGCAGCGATGCGGCTTTCCCGAGGTGGTCTTCGGCGCCGGCAAGACCGCCGCAGAGATCACCGAGGCACTCTCCTCCATCGCAGATCGATCCGGTCTGGCTCTCGCAACCCGCGTCGATGACGCCGTCGGTGAGACGATCGCCAGCAACATCACCGATGCCCGCTGGCATGAGAGATGTCGCTGCATCTCCATCGATCGAACCGAGCAAACCCGCCAGGGCCAGGTCACCATCATCTGTGCCGGAACCAGCGATCTACCGGTGGCCCAGGAGGCGTTGCTGACCTGTGACCTGGCAGGAGCTCACACCGAACTGCTCGCGGATGCCGGCGTCGCTGGCATCCATCGCGTGCTCTCGCATGATGAACGATTGCGTTCCTCGAATGTGCTGGTGGTGGTGGCCGGCATGGAAGGAGCGCTGCCCTCTGTTGTTGCCGGGCGCGTCTCGGTTCCGGTGATCGCGGTTCCCACCAGCATCGGCTACGGCGCCTCGTTTGGAGGTGTCACGGCATTGCTCGGAATGCTCTGCTCCTGTGCAGCGGGGATCTCGGTGGTCAACATCGATAACGGCTTCGGAGCCGGAATCATCGCGGCGAGAATCAATCGACTCGCCTGCGACGGAGGGCCTGGTGGGCGCTGATTCCTTTGGCCCGCTGCCGCCGCGACCTGCCGATGCCAACAAATCGACGATGGGAACGGTGCAGGTGGTCGGCGGATCGCCGGGGCTCAGCGGTGCCCCACTGCTGGCTGCCCATGGCGCGCTACGCTCGGGAAGTGGCCGTGTCATCGTCGCCGTGCCCGCGTCGCTGGCATCGGTCGCAGAGGAACGGAAGCCGCTCGAGGCGATGTCATGGAGTCCACAGGACAATGGTGATGTCTGGACAGTGGCAGCGATCGAGGCGCTGCTGGAGACGCCAGCGCCGAGTTGCTGGGTGTTCGGCTGTGGACTCGGCCGCGATGCGGAATCGACGCAAGCGATGCGCTACTGGCTGCAGAATCGTAACGGTCCCGCGGTGATCGATGCCGATGCCCTGTGGCACCTCGCGAGCGATCCTCGGATGTGCTCGATGCTCGGACCCGATGTCGTGCTCACTCCCCACCGCGGCGAACTGGATCGATTGGCAGAAGTTCTCGACCTGGAGGGCTCCCGGCGAGAGGATCTGTCGCGAGGATTGCAACGGATCTGTGGTGCAGTGGTGGTGGCCAAGGGGCCGGGCACCGTGACCGTCGGTGAAATGGGCGTCTTTCGCAACGACACCGGCAATCGTGGCATGGCGACTGCCGGAAGTGGCGATGTGCTGGCAGGGGTGATCGGAGCACTGATGGCGCGAGGAGATGAACCCGAGACCGCAGCTCGACGCGGCGCCTGGTTACACGGTCGAGCCGGTGACCTGGCCGCGCAGAGAGTCGGAGTGGAATCGCTGATCGCTGGCGACATCGTCGATGGCCTCGCTGACGCCTTCCGAGAACAGGAGGAATCGAGTTGAAGATGCCCGTGGAACTGTGCCAGGTCGATGACTACGAGGTGCTCGAGACGGAGGATCTGGGGCAGGATTGGTTTCGACTCGACATCGACGCTCCCGCCATCGCCTCGACGGCAAGAGCAGGGCAGTTCGTGCAGGTGCGCATCGGGCCTGGCGACATTCCGCTGATCCGGCGCCCCTTCAGCATCTTTGATGTCGGACCCGAGCCGGGTGCCGATGCGACGATGATTCGACTGCTGGTGCAGCGTGTCGGACCCGGCACCCGCGCCATGGTGCAACTGAGGCCGGGCGACAGAATCGATCTGATGGGTCCGCTCGGTCATCCGATGCCCAGACCTGAACTGGATGCAACGGGCACCCTGTTTCTGGTCGGTGGAGGCATCGGCGTGGCGCCGCTTTACTTTTACTGTCGTGAACTGGTGAACGAGTCCTGCGCTCACCGGTACAAGGTGTTACTCGGAGCCAGAAGTCGCGCACTGCTGATCGGACTCGAAGCGTTCGAATCGATCGGGGTCGAGACCTGCGCCGCCACCGATGACGGCAGCAGCGGATTTCACGGCAACATCATCCAGTTGCTCGGCAATCTTCTCGACCAGCTGCCCGAGGGCGACGCGGTGGCGGGGATCGGATGTGGTCCCCACGGCATGAACCTGGCTCTGCGAAAACTGGCCGTCGAGCGGGATCTGCGCTTCTGGATCTCGCTCGAGAACTACATGCCATGCGGTTTCGGAGCCTGCTTCGGCTGCGTCATCCCGGGGCCGCCAGACGAGCCCCCTCGATATCGACGCGTCTGCGTCGAGGGCCCCTGTTTTCCGGCCCACGAGTTGCCCGAACAATTCTAGGCGTAAGAAATCGTTACGCTGCGAGTTTTGCGGCGACTCGGGGCCCGCATCGATGCGATGGTTTCGCCCTCGAAAACCCCACGGACCCCCTGGAGGCGTATTCATCCGAGACGGATGCCCCAAACAGGCCACCCGCCAGGATTCTCGGCCCGCCGTGTCGAGGCGAAGCGGCTGCATTCTGACCACCATCAGGTCCTGAACCGTTCCTCTGGAAGTCATCGAGTCAATTCGCTATGGTGATTCGGTCCATCGGCAACGATCACACCGGGACGCCAGCGCGACCCGGTCCGGTGATCCGTGAACGGAACCGGAGTGCGGTAACGACCGCGGCTCAAGAATCGATGACGATGGCACGCTCGGGTTCAACGACTCGAGTTGAAGTTGCACTCCGGAGGGGCCTCTGGCTCCCTCGATCCTGATGCGCCGGGAGAGGAAACCCTCTCCCGGCTTTTTTCATCGACGGAAGTTTGCCAGGACACCATCGACATCATCGCCATCATCACAGTGGCGCATCGGTCGTGCAGTGATCGAGATCGCGCGGCCTGACGAAGCGCCAGATCACCGTCTCGGGCAGTGCCCTCTGGACTTGACCACCCACCCGGAGATCATCGAGATCTTGGATATCCTCAAGGCCGCAGGTGCCAAGGAGTGACTACGGGTGGAGCCACGACTGCTTGTGACCGAAGGAGAAACGGATGAACCGGATCTGCATCGCTGCACTGACGACTGTGATGATCTGCGCCTCGGGGTGCGGACCGTCGGAGCAAGAAGTGGCCCCTGACAAGTTGCTGTCGGCGTGGGATAAGGACGTCGAGGGTTCAAGGGCGGATTACATTCGGTTACTGATCAGCGAGGGTGCGGATGTCAACGCCAAGAACGACAACGGCTATACCCCGCTGATGATCGCCGCCGAGTACTCGACCCCGGAGATCGTCACGCTGCTGCTGGAAAAGGGCGCAGAGGTCAACGCCAGGGATAACGACGGCTGGACCCCGCTGATGTTCGCCGCCTCAGGCTCCACGACCCCGGAGATCGTCACGCTGCTGCTGGAAAAGGGCGCAGAGGTCAACGCCAGGGATGATAACGACGGCTGGACCCCGCTGATGATCGCCGCCGCAGCCTCCTCGACCCCGGAGATCGTCACGCTGCTGCTGGAAAAGGGCGCAGAGATCGAGGCCAGGGATAACAACGGCTCGACCCCGCTGTCGATCGCCGCCGCAGCCTCCTCGACCCCGGAGATCGTCACGCTGCTGCTGGAAAAGGGCGCAGAGATCGAGGCCAGGAATAACAACGGCTGGACCCCGCTGATGATCGCCGCCCTCATCTCCTCGATCCCGGAGATGGTCACGCTGCTGATCGAGGCGGGTGCGGATGTCAACGCCAAGGACAACGAGGGCAAGACCCCGCTGAGGATTGCCGAGAACCCGGAGATCATCAAAATCCTCAAGGCCGCAGGTGCC
>Ga0310120_10000296_pt1 | contig 40217 bp, 40 predicted proteins | sample CB27_AW_983_MG_FD_203506 | JGI IMG/M metagenome (GOLD analysis project Ga0310120, IMG submission 203506) | Marine microbial communities from Western Arctic Ocean, Canada - CB27_AW_983 | ecosystem: Environmental > Aquatic > Marine > Oceanic | place: Canada: Western Arctic Ocean | collected...
GGCGGAGGGTGCGAGCGGTTCGATGATCCAGTCGGCTTGACGTCTTGTGACGGTGAAGCGGAGGTCTTCCGATTGGCCCGGGAACTCCCACGTGGTCTTGTGGATGCGATAGTGGCGGGGCACAGCCACGGCGCAGTTGCGCATGAGGTTGCCGGGATCCCTGTCATCCAGGCGTATTCGTGGGGGAGAGCGTTTGCCCGATTAGACCTGATTGTTGACCGCGACGTCGGAGTTATATCAAAGCAGTTCTTCTCGCCGCAGTTCGTTTGTGCTGCGGTCGACTCAGACGGGGACTGCGTTGCCCGTGGCGTGAACGCACCGGAGTACGAAGGTGCGCCAGTAGAGTTTGACGAGTCGGTGACGAGGGCTATGCAGCCGGCGCTCAAGAGGGTGAATCGCTGGCGTGCGAGTCCCCTTGGAGCTGTTCTCCAGGCCAGCGTAGACCGACGCCGAGGCGAGCTCGAGTCGCCGCTCGGCAATCTCTACGCTGATGCACTCCTGGCTTCTGTGAGTGCTGGTGATGTTGCGATTGGTCTCGGTGCACGGCGGGGAGGGCTCCGAGCGGACCTGCTCGCGGGTCCGGTTACGCGCGGGTCGCTCTATGACACCTTTCCGTTCGACAATCGAGTCGTCAGTTTGACGTGGACCGGGTCGCAGCTACGAAGTGCTTTGACGCGCGTTGTGGCGCGGTCGGGTCGTGGGTTTCCTGGTGTGTCAGGTGTCCGCGTCGTTGTGACCTGCAAAGCAATGACTCCGGAGGTTGAGGTCTTGAGGCCAACGGGAGAGCCAATAGGTCACGCAGAGGAATTGGTCGTAGTGACAACGGATTTCTTCGCAGCGAGGGCTTCGGTTCGAGACGCTTCACGGCCACCGATGGCCGACCTGCCGTCGGCACCTCTGGTCCGTAATGTTGTCGCGGACTGGGTGGTCAAGCAGGGTAGACGTCTGAGTATCGAAGGCCTTTTCGAGCTGCCGCGCTGGGAGATGCCTGACGGGCGAGGATGCCTCTGAGCGGACTAGAGCGTGACTCTAATCCTTACCCCGCGGTGTCGTTACTCCAGGGAGCCCGAGCGGGTCGAGTCTCAGGAACTTGCTAGGTGCAAATCCGCAGATAAATCGCAAGATGAATCCCATTTTGTAGACACGGGATACTGAGGTTTGTTCTCTGCCGGCCACAACGATTGCTTTGAACGGACGTCGAACACCATCCTGCGTGACATCGACCGCAGAATTGTCGAGCGCGAGGTTGTACCAGCGCCGAAACCAGTGGTTGGACGAAACGTAGAGACGATTATCGTATTCGAATCCCGCGAGATTGCGTTGGACCTCTTTTCCGGACCTGTCGGTGACGTGAATAGTGATTCCGCCAGTCATATCTGGTTGTAAGCGCCAGATTAAGCATTCCACCAAGAGCACGAACGCGACGTAGGTCAGCAGAATCCAGAAACAGACGTAAAGAGTGATCACTCGAATCTCGTTGTAATGTGTATTGTGCGGAGTCTGCACGAAGACAAGTTGATAGCTTTCCTGAAACTGCGATGCTCTGATACTCGCGTGAATCGTAAGTCTCCGGATTGAACATCCTGCCAACTTGCTCTAGGAACTGCGTATACTTCCGCATCGTCGGGTTCGTCGAAGTGGCAGGGCATACGCTTGGGACTCCTCCGGCAGAACTATCGAATGTCCGCTTCTGCGAGCGCCTTGAGCGCGAACGTCGTGCCAGCGTGCGTCAGGAAGTTTGCGGTCTCGGTATTGTTGCGAAGCGACTGGGTCCACCAATAGCCACGTGCTCGCTGGTTGGTTCGAAGCCAATCGATTCCATCTTGAATCGCAGGGTCCGACGCAGGCACGCCCGCTTGCATCAGGACGAAGGTTGCGAAGCCAGTACCGTAGCCGTCGCTTTCGATATGAACCCATGGCTCGGTTTCGGCGCCATCTCGTTGCCGCCAGTCCCCTAATGCTCCCGATGCCCAGCCGCCATCCTCGCGCTGTAGATTTCGAAGCTCCTGTACCCATGACCGTCGTTGCTCGACGGTGATAAGTTCTTCAACGTGTCGAGCAGCCCATAGCATCATTCCTCGATTGTGGACATGTACAGGTTCGTTCTCCGCTAGATAGGTCCGCAACCTGAGCATTCCCTCGCGAGCAATCTCCGTTTGCATGTAGCTCTCTGGTGCCATACCTCCAACAATCGCCATAAGCGTCACACCGAAGTGATAGTCGCTTTCGAAAGGCGGCCAGTTGCATACGATCCAGTTCGCCCAATGGCCATCGGGTTCTTGCAGTTTCCAGGCTCGGTCAAGATTCCGGGTCGCCAGAGCGCTGAGCTCCCCGGTAGCCTGTAGCTCGCTAATCGACAGGAAAGCTGCGGTCGCCACGGTGTAGGTATCTTCCAAATACGATTCGTTTGCGTGCACGCTCTCCATCGACGGCCATGATCGGGCGAATTCCCTCGCTTGTTCCTGTACCTTCTGAAAGTCTGGCCTGTCCTTGAAAAGTGCTGCCGGTGCTGTGAGGTAGAAACCATTCGTGTGGCACGTGACGCAGCCATACCGGTTGCCCCAGTTAACAGCAACCCCATCTATAAACGACATCGCACGCTCGATTGAAAACTCTTCGGCAAGAGGATCCTCTCGCGAATAAATTCCCAGGCCGGCTGCGGCTATTTCGGCTAGATACGCAGAGAGATTTTCGGCCTCCACCTTGGCTGGCACATTAGGCTCCTGTGCCGCGGGGGTCGCCTGAACATCAAAGCCGGCTAGGCCGGTCAAAAAAGTCAACAATGCCAGGATTAGTGCAGCAATGGCAGTAGGGACGACCTTTCGCACGTATGTCAAAGAGGGTTTCGAATTGGTCTCGCCATGAGAATCTGAATATATTTTCACTGGGAACGCTCCATGTGCATGGACTGTCTGCTCTCTGAAATCTGACCTACACAGACGTCAGCATAGCAGCTATTTATTGACCGTAACAGCGCCTTGTGAAACCTACGGTGTTGCTGATGTAGTGAACGGCGGTTTGGGTTGATTGGTGTTTTCGGAGAACATCAGCGGGGCTGTCGTAGGCACGACCGCTCGACGGATTGCTGCCATAGAGAACCCATCTTGAGCGGGATAGTATTACAAAAGGAAACCAAGCAGGACTCCATCATCTCTACGTGCAAAGCTTAGTCGGAACCGTATAATCAAGTTCGTTGTGTGTTGAGGTTGTTCACTTGACGAAAAAGAAGAAAATTTTCTTCGGCATTGGTGCGGCGGCAGTCGTGTTCATCGGATTGGGCGTTGCGTTCCGTGATGCTGTGTTGTTTGCTGTGATCGGGTTTGCGCTGGCTCCTAATCACGCGTTCACCGAGGCTTCGCCGCCAACGGCGCCAAACTACAACAATCCGGATCACTGGGCAGCGCTCCCAGATCGTAAGGATTTTGCGGATCGCGTACCAGTGGGAAATTTCACCGATCTCCAGGATGTGGCCAAGGTTGATGTCTTCTTTCTCCATCCGACGACCTACGTTTCATCGGAATCCTGGAACCAGTCGTTGTCCGACGCCCGGACGAACCAGATCACAGACGAATTTGTGATGCAGGGGCAGGCCAGTGTGTTCAACGGTTGTTGTCGAATCTACGCGCCTCGGTATAGGCAGGCGACGCTCTATTCGTTCTTCGATCCCAGCATGAGCGGGACGCAGGCTTTGGCACTCGCATACAAGGACGTTGTCGAAGCATTCCGCTACTACTTGACGTACTTCAACGACGGTCGTCCGTTTGTGCTGGCTGGCCATAGCCAAGGCTCGCACCATGCTGACGTCTTGATGGCCGAAGAAATTGTTGGGACGTCTTTGGTCGATCGAATGGTTGCTGCCTATCCGGTGGGTTTTGAGATAGATGGAAGCAATGGTGTTCCGGTTTGCCAGAGTCTGATGCAGACCGGTTGCCAAGTTACGTGGAACAGTGTCGGTCCGAAAGTGGGGCCGTTTCTCTCCTCGCCGGATAACATCTGTGTGAATCCCCTGACATGGCGGACCGATGGTAGGTATGCAGCCCATCATATGAATACTGGGGCGGTCAGTTTTGATGCGGGTGCTACTCCGGAACCAGGAGTGGTCGATGCACAGTGTCGAAATGGTCGACTGTGGGTGTCGGAGGTTCGCTCCGGCCACTACTCACTGATGCCGCTTGGGCGCGACAACTATCACATCTACGACTATGCTCTCTATTACCTAAACATCCGTGAAAATGTTGAGGCCCGGGTCGAAGCGTTCATGCGAGACGAACAATTAAACGAGACGCGACGGCCATAGCGCGGATTTAGGCATTCATCCAGCCGACTCAGAGATGTTAGTGGTTCAAGCAGGTCGAAACCGGTTCGGTATTCCAGTTTACCGGCAATGCCGGGCACCATTACAAAGAAGGCAACAAACCGAGAAAGCAAATTTTTGAGAGTTCGTGCTACGTGGTTCTATTTTTTGTGTGTTGGCTGAGCGACAAAACGGTAGCCGACACCTCGAACGGTCTGAAGGTGCTGCGGACTAGACGGCTCGTCCTCAAGGGTTCGTCGCAGACGCGAAATGAAGTTGTCGATCGTCCGAGTATCTGTGTCGTGACGCACACCCCAAACTTCTTTGAGAAGGGCCTTTCGAGAAACGGCTTGACCCTCGCGGCGAACCAAATGGTGTAGCAGCGTTGTCTCCATCAGAGTCAACTGGTGATCCACTCCGCCCCGCGTCATCACTTGTCGAGAAAAATCGATGTGCCGATCTGAGAACCGATACTCGTCGATGTTTTTAGGACGGCCGACGGCTGAATCATGCTCCAACCAATTCTTTCGGCGAAGGAGTCCTTGAATCCGCGCTAGCAAGATTGAAAGATCAAAGGGCTTTGGTAAGTAGTCGTCGGCGCCCAGTTCGAAGCCTCGCAACACATCATCTGTGTGATCCCTTGCCGTAAGCATCATGACCGGCACAAAACTTCCGGCAGCGCGAAGGCGCTCCACCGTCTCAAAACCATCTAATCCCGGCAACATCACATCAAGCAGAATTAGATCGATATCGTTGGTCTTACTGGCAATTCTCTCCAGCGCCGCCTCTCCACTGTCTTCGACATCAACAGCGTATCCTTCGGCTTCAAGATTAAATTTCAGTCCATTCGCGATATGCTCCTCATCTTCAACGATAAGCAGCCGCGTCATAATGACTTCAAGGGCAACTCAAGTGTGAACTGGCTGCCTTGGCCAGAGCCATTGCTTTCAGCGTAAGCTCGTCCACCGTGACGACGGGCCACCGCCCGAACGATTGAGAGACCAAGTCCCGTGCCTCGGACGCGAGCACTCAATGCCCCCGGGATCCTATAGAAGCGCCGGAAGATGCGCTTTAGTTCGTCGCTCGTTATTCCCATCCCTTGGTCTGTGACGTTAATCGCCACGCGTCGAGCGCCAAGCTTCACCACCTCGACCGCCACTTTAACTCGGTCACCCGAATATTTAATGGCATTGTCGATAAGATTGGCTACGGCCGCCTGAAGCTCTTCTCGGTCACCAAGTACCACAGCATCTTCTCCGTTCGGAAGTCGATCGATCACCTGCACTTCACCATTGACAAGATGATGTCGACGACCTGCCACCGTTACGCATTCGCCAACGATTTCAGCAAGATCGACGTCGATCGGATTTACCACCCGTTTGGCCGTGCCAGTCTTTCCGGCGAGAAGCACTTGGTCAATCGTCGACTGAAGACGAGCCGTATCGGCCAACATCGTCTCAATGAATTCCTGCTGTCGAACTGGTTCGACGTTCCGCTGACGTAGTGTCTGGAGATACAACCGGATCGACGCCAGCGGTGTTTTGAGCTCATGTGTTACCGCGTGGATGAAGGTATTATGCTGTTCCGTTCTTCGAATCTCCCGAATGAGAAAGGTAGTATTAAGGATAAGGCCGGCTATCAGCACGGCGAAACTGATGATCCCGATCAGTAACAGCAATCCGGTTCGCCAGTTGACGACAATCCAGCCGATATTGAGTGCGACCGCAACAATGATCAGCAGTGTGCCAAGTAATCCGACGAGCAAAACTTTCCGTCGACGAATCTCGCCTAGAACCATCACATATAGGATACCGCCTTGGCCTAAGCGAAATGGTTTGTGTTACGAAAATTAATAAGCGAGATCAGAAAGCGTCTTTCGATCGATCTGAGTCTTCGATGGGAGACGGACATTCCACACGAGACCGAGTTTCTCAAGTAATCTGATCTGAATCCAGGTGAGGTCCAGCTCGAATCGTCCGAGTCCATGCCGCGCAGAGGTTGGGTGGGCATGATGGTTGTTGTGCCACCCTTCACCGAACGTCAGAAGGGCCACCCACCAGGAATTCTTGGAGTCGTCGGTGGTTTCAAATCGACGCGTGCCCCACAAATGTGTTGCTGAATTGACGAGCCAAGTGCAATGGAGTCCGACAACTACACGCAGGAACACACCCCAGAGCAACCACGGCAAACCGCCAATCGCCAATAACACGAGGCCGAGAACTACGAGGGGAACCCAATGCCATTTTGAGAGCACTACGTAAAAGCGATCTTTCATGAGGTCTGGCGCGTATTTGCCCATCACTTCGATGTTGGCGTTCATTGGGTCACCAAACATCGTCCAGAGCATGTGCGACCACCATCGACCATCCCGCGGCGTGTGCGGGTCGCCGTCATGGTCTGAGTGCTGATGGTGAATGCGATGAGCAGAGGTCCAAAAGATTGGGCCACCTTGCAGTGTCATGGTCGCGCAGACTGCAAAGAAGTATTCAATGACCTTGGGGGTTTCGTACGATCGATGGGTGTGGAGGCGGTGGTAACCCAGCCCAATCCCCCAACCGATACAAGCCCAATGAAGAACAAACGCGACGACAACTGCCTGCCAAGTAGTGTAGAAGAGGGCCGTAACTGCAAGAATGTGAAATATCGCCATTGCGGTCAACGTGACCCAATTAACCTTCGTCTTGTCACCAAAATCAACATGGCTGAGGCTCAATCAGTTCTCCTCTGAATACGGTCGTCCTGCAAAGCCTACCAAGGCTAATCGTTGGAACAAACGCTTAAATGTAATAGTTGTGTAATTTTTGCCAAAAAGTTTAGTGATTATGGTGCGAATCTTTGCCTTGGCTGTGACAATGGAAAAAGACTGCCCAAAATGGACCCAGCGCTCCGGAAATCAATGTACGTGAAAAAATATTAGTGGATACGGTAACCAGCGAGCATGTTCAGGCTAGCGAGATAGAATCTGGTAAGTATTCAAGATACTGCTCGACAATCGGTAACGATGACGTTGCTTGGTACGTTGGCTTTATGTCAAAAGCTCGTAGGACCCGGTTGAATCGAAAGAGCCGTAAATTGTTCCATGTTGGACTCCGATATCTGTTGCCGACACACAGGTCGTCGCGCTACGCTAGCGGTGTTTGAGACCAAGCATCCGATGAACGAAAACCAGCAAGAAAGGACTCTCATGAAAGGCAAAATGCTGCTGCTCACGTTCCTAACAGTCGGATTAATAGGTTTCCCGTCATCATCTAGAGCCGAGACCTATCACCACGTTCATCACCGGTCGCCTGACGCGGTCGCAGCCGCGAGCTGGTACATGGAGCATATGGACTGCAAGGACTATGGCCGAGAAGGTGCGTGTCAAGTTGACAACATCCAGATCCTTTTTTACACCGATGGGCTCGAACCGACAGGGCCGAGTGTTGGTACCGGTATGGATCATATTGGTTTCTCTTTTCCTGATCTCGAAGCCAAGATGGCTGGGTGGCGGGCAGCGGGCGTCACTGTACTTGAAGACATCCGCGAAGTTGAAGGCCTTTTTAAGTTGTCATTCGTTGAAGACCCATGGGGTACAAAAATTGAAGCGGTTGAGGATACTCAATGGCTGGGTTTTCACCACATTCATTTGCGGTCTGATGACCCAACCAAGACACTTGCATGGTATCAAGACCTCTTCGGCGGAGTGTCTGACAAGTTGAAGGGACGAATTGATGGTCTTCGCTATAACGATGGTTTGTGGTTGCTGGTGGGGCAGCAGCGTGACGGGGAACTTGTGCCGACGGCCGGTCGGTCATTCGACCATCTTGGCTGGGAGGTCGACGATCTAGATGCGTTTATTGCCTCGCTAGAGGGTAAAGGAGTTGAACTCGATTTTGGTCCACTGGAGATCACGAATAGCGTTGGACAAAACTTGAAGATCGCGTTCGTGGTCAGTCCGGAGGGGGTTCGAATTGAGATTGTGGAGGTCGTGAGCTAGCGGCATGGGACCAATTGTGCGTACCGCAACCGAATCGGGTTGGCGTCGGGTAATGTGCTTGATGAGCTGACGTTGGGCGAAGGCGAGGGCTTCGATGTTGAAGGACACCTTCTTGCCGTAGTGCGCTCTGTGTCGTCATTGCAGCGCGACGAGCGTGGTGCGCATGCGGTTACTCTCGCGCGTAGTTACGCTACGACGGTCGATAACTTGTGGGGTGCCGTGACGAACGGCACGCGCATTCCACGTTGGTTTATGCCGATCACGGGTGAACTTAGACTTGGTGCGCGTTATCAGTTGGAGGGCAACGCGAGCGGCTTGATCACAACGTGCGATCGACTGTCGCATTTCGAAATCACCTGGGAGTTTGGCGGAGACGTTAGCTGGGTTGAGGTGGGTTTGTCGGATGATGCAGTTGGCCACGCGCGACTGACACTTACACACATTTCGCATGTGTCTGACCATTGGGACACTTATGGACCGGGTGCGGTCGGCGTTGGTTGGGAGATGGGTCTCGTGGGCCTGGCGTTATATGTCAAGCGGCCGAATGAGCCAAAACTGGATGAAGCTGAGTTTGCGGTTTCACCGGACGGAAAAGCATTCATCACGGGGAGTGGTGAGGCGTGGGGTAACGCGGCAGTCGCTGGCGGAACCGCGCCGCACGAGGCTCATGCTGCAGCACGCCGAACGACTGCGTTCTATACCGGCGAATCGATTGATCCGGCCTAATGGACAAGCGGAAAAACACCACGCATCGAGTTTGGCAGCGTCACGCATCTGACATGGTGGCTACCGAGCGGTCCAGAGGAAGACCTCCCAGTCACGGAGAGGGTCGGGCCCACCAACGGCTCTGTCCATGGGAACACCGGTTTTGTCCGAAAACAGTTGAAGCATTGGCAGACGTGCGTCTCCTAAAATTTCTGTAGCCTGCATCGCGTAGGTTGCGTCGCCGATTCGTAGCCATCCGTCGGTGCGTCCGTCTCTCACACGTTGGGCCCAGTATCCTCCGTCCGGGCGGGTGGCGGTGATCACACCGTCGGGAGTCCCTACATAGGACAGATAAATCACGAACGGCGGGAAGCCACCTTGCTTCATCAGCAGGTTGCCACCGACACCATTAACGGTGCTAAAGTCGCTCGGGGCAGGGGTAACGGTGCCGCCGATCCTCACGCCTGGTGTGCGTTGAATTCCTTGGTTGCCTGTATAAGGAGCGGTGTATACGTACAGAATCACGCCGATTAGGAGCACGATTCCCGTGGGGATTACTAATCTCTTTGCCTTGCCGTTCATCCTACAACCTCCGAGTTGATCGGGAGCGCGTCACCCGCCACGATTCTCGCTGCTACCGGTCTGGCCAGACTGCTGTGTGGCACGAATTCGTCTCGTTGCTGAGCATTGTGCCACCATTCGGCCGAGAGGGAAATGGCGATGGAAGTGGAGCTCGGCTGCGAACGAGCCCAGACTGCTGGGAGTTTCCATAAAGTCAACTTAGAAGCTGTACCCGTCCGGTGAATAGGTTACTGCCCCTGGAAAGTAAATATTTTCGATGATGGAGCGGCCCATGTAGATGGGGGACGTCGCGGTTCTGCCCTGTGCAAGCTCGCGCATGAACGCGTTTTCGTTCTCTGGAGCAGGAATTCCCACTTCCAGACAGGCACGGACGATCCCTGCCATCTCTTCAGGTTCATCCCGTTGTGGATAATGATTGGCGGTCGGCAGTAGCCAGTAGCTGCTTTCCACCGCTCTTTTGTCGAGGTAGTTGTACCAGATGTGATTGCCGATGCGGGGCGGGTTCACTGTATCTCGAAGTCCCCAGATGAGTGCTGTGGGGAGCGGGCTCTCCCGAAGGACGTCCAGCCAGCGGTACTCGTTTACGGCTCTCTCCAGTAAGTACTTGCCGACGTATAGACGAGCGCCGATCCCGTCGTTGAATGCTTGGATGTCAGCGTAGGCGACTTGCTGTGGTGAACCCTCGGTCACTCGAGGGCGAGCTCGCTGTCGTCGGTTCAGTTCGGGTCCTCGCGCCGCGTGCTGAGTGTCGTACTGGCCTTGGCTGAGGTTGGCCAGTGGAAGAAAGAGTCCACCGTTGGAGATGAAGTGATAGGTGACTTCATAGCTGTTGTCATTGCGTGCCAAGTAGTTGCCCAGAAAAGCAAAGCCGACGCTTCCACCGCGGTCGTGCGTTAGAAGATGAAAGCGTGACAGTCCCACGACCTCTCGGACGAAGTGATCGACGAGGTTTGCGTCGTCCTCAAGCATGTAGGAATAGCCATCCTGAGGCTTGTCTGAGAAGCCGAAACCTGGAAAGTCTAGAACGGCCACGAAGTAGTCGTCTTCGAGGAACGGGATCATTTCTCGGAAATCGAAACTCGACGTGGGATACCCGTGGAGTAACACTAGTGATGGGTTTGCACGGTTCCCGAAGGTTCGGTAGAAAACATTGACACGACGGCCCTCGTTATTGGGAGTCGTCGAAGTCCACTCGAAGTAATTTCCGGAGCGATACCACTCCTCAGCGAGCGGGGAATAAAAGGTAAAATCAGTCTGCGTGGTACGCGACTGTGAGCCCAGGACCGGTCCACTTGCGTAGGGGCTTACTAGCGCCGGGCTCGCGGCTGCGAACTTCAAGAATGATCGTCTATCCATTATGACTACCTCTTCGTCGAAGGAACGTCCACGTCGGTATTTCTTTCTCCCGTAATGATGCTACTAGATTGCATTCAGGTGCCGAGGTCGCAAATCTGTTGAACACAGTTCGTACTCGCGGTAGGCTAGATGTGTGACGGCTCGGTGACGGAGCCGTCTGTCGGCGGGCGCCGGTTTTGTCCTACTGAGCCGCTGATCGCCGAAACTGTCGTTTAGATCAATCATGCGAGGCGCTAAATGCAGTCGTATTTAGGTCTCAATAGACCAGGACGTGACATGTTCCGTATTTACCGGATGTGCGTAGTTGCTCTGACGTTTGTTATATCGATGGGGACCGGTAGTTCGCTACTGGCTGACGAACTGACAGCTGCCGATTACCGAGAAATTGAAGAACTCTACGGTAAGTATGCGGCTGCGCTGGACAGTGGTGATGGTGCCGCCTACGCGAACACCTATACAGAGGACGGCGCGTTTCGCTTAGACAGCGACGGGGTGGCCGGTACACCCACCATTGGTCGCGATGCCCTGGTCACGTTTGCTGAGCGGTACCATGCCGGAAACCAAGGTGACGGACGGCATTGGAATAATGCAATAGCGATTTCTGCCACAGCAGATGGTGCTACGGGTTCCGCGTATCTCGTGCTTTCCAACGTACGCAGTCGTGGTATCTCGGTGACCGGGATCTATCGAGATGTTCTGAAGAAGACTAACAGAGGGTGGCGGTTCGCTTCGCGCGTGGTTGAAGCGGATACACCAGCCGATCAATCGGTGGCGGTTGCCGAGTTGACAGAAGACGACCACGCTGAAATTCGTCAACTCTATAGCAAGTATGTGTGGGCCTTCGATCTCGGTGATCCGATTGCCTATGCTGACACCTACACGCCGGATGGTTTTATTCGCGTCGACCGGGTAGGCGCACCTGGCATCCCCACGGTTGGCCACGATAGTCTTGTGGCGTTTGCCAAGCGATATCATGAAACGAATGGACCCTATCCGCGCCATTGGAACAGTGGCCTGGTGATTACTCCAACCGCTGACGGGGCCCGTGGTACTTGTTATCTTGTGGTCTTCAATGTGAACACTCGTGACGTCATGTTGACGGGGCGCTACCAAGATACGCTCAAAAAAACTGCCGAAGGCTGGCGGTTTGGAAAACGAGAGTTCTTGATCGATCCCGTGGCCGAAAGCGACGAATAACACATCGTCATGAGGAGTGGCACGATGTTTAAATCATGGACATATTTTGGTATCTCAGCCTTTGTTGCATTCTTTGTTTTCGGTCATCAGGTCGAAGCAGAAGAGTTGAGCGCAAAAGATTACCTGGAGATCAATCAGCTCTATGCGAGGTATGTGCAAGCCATTGACCTTGGTGACGCGATAGGATGGGCTCACACGTTTACGCTTGACGGGTCCTTCAATAGCGCGGATTCCACTGTTGGTCGTGACGCGTTGATCGCCTTCGCTGAGCGGTATCATGAAACGAACGGCCCTGACCCGCGCCATTGGTACAACGGGTTAGTGATTACTCCGACTGCCAGCGGCGCTGAGAGTAAATGCTACGCGCTAACGTTTAACGTGAAAACACGGCATGTCATGTGGACGGGGACCTATCAAGACGTTTTGGTTAAGACGTCCGACGGCTGGCAGTTTTCGTCTCGTCATCTCACGATTGAGACGCCGGTCGCTGGCCAGTCAGAGAAAATGTGGTTTCTGACAGGGCAGTGAGGCTAACCCGCGACCGCCCTGGTCGCATTGAACCGTGAGACGTTCGCGTGTGTGTTCGTATGGTCTCAATTGCTGAGGCGGGGGACGTTATGCACAGTCCTACCTCGGGTTCCTGTACGGCAACGGCGAGGGCGTCTCGCAGGACGATGCGGAGGCGATGCGCCGGTATCCACTGGTGGCCGAACGGGACACGTCGATGCAATGTTCAACCTATGGGTTAGCTTGCGGCGCCGATAGGGGTGTCCTGCACTATAAATCTAGGTCCTAACGCAAGACTAAGAGCCTTTAAATTTCGGAACATAGAAACTAATCAAGAAAACTACAGATTGGGCCACGTTTGTGCTTGACTCAGTTGCGGCTCCGTCTGCTATCGTCACGCCTTCGGATTACGAGGTGTGTTCGTCGCTGAACCTGATTGGTTCGATATGAAGCGCGCTCGATGTGCTGTTCCTATGCCGAGACCATTAACGCTGATTTCACATGGTAGACACGGCTAGGAGATTTCTAGTTTTTTTGGAAGAAGCGTTGGAGGCCAGGAAGACCGAACGACGAGCATCCGTAAGACATTTCATTTAAGGCAGGTATGTATGATGAGAATTAGCTTCACGATCGCAATGCTCTTCGCGTTGTTGCTTGGGACATCGTCTGTTTCCGCGCAGACAGTAGTGGTCGCCTCGCGGACGACGGCCTGCACACTTAATCCTGGCTCTACCATGGCAGATGTGGTTGAAACTGCGACAAATTTTGAGTTTGCCGAGGACACGGCTCCGGCAGTTGTCCTGATGCGAAGCAAGATTGCCGCAACGGGTGGCGCCAACAGCTTCGGCCCTGAATATGATTTTCTTGTTACCAGTTACTATCCGAGTTATTCCGCCCTGGTTGAGCGGCGTGGCCGATTTCTGCAAAGGCAAGCTGGGAGAAATGGGCTGCGTGGTTTGGCGCCCTTCGCGACGTGCAGTGACAATGTTGTGATATCTAGTGTGCGATTTGCGACACCAGCGAACCCAGGAGCCGCGATTCCACCGCTGACGGCGGCGGTGACCGTTGGTTGTGCGTTAAATGGCGCGACGATAGACGATGCTGTCGCCATGAATGGCGCATTTGCAGAACGGGTCGGGGCTTCTGTCGGTCTCGTCTCAAGTCGAAGCTTCGGTGGGCCGCGGCGACCGTTTAATTCGGGCGTCGGATATATGATTAATTTTCCGAGTTTTGATGATTTTGGTACTGCCTGGGATGAACTGCAACAGAATCCTACTGCTCCAGATCCGGACAACCCAATTAGTTGCTCGGGTGCGTCGCTGTGGGCGCAGTATTTGATTCATCAGACAACGGCCAATTAGAAGGGGAACACTGATCATGAGAATTGACCTAACGATCGCAATACTCTTCGTGTCGCTGCTTGGGGCATCGTCTGTCTCTGCACAGACCGTAGTGCTCGCCAACCGAACTACAGCCTGTACGCTTAATCCGGCTTATACCATGGCAGACGTGGTGGAAACCGCGAGAAATTTTGAGTGGTCTGAAGATACGGCTCCGGGAGTTGTCGTGATGTGAAGCAAGGTTGCGGCAACAGGTGGCGGTGGTAACTTCGGCCCTGAATTCGATTTCCTCATTGCCAGTTACTATCCGAGCTATGCTGACATGGTTGAAAAACGTGGAAATTTTTTGCGCGGCCAAGCTGGGAGAAACGGACAGCGGGGTTTAACACCCTTTGCGACATGCAGTGACAATGTTGGGATAGCTAGCGTGCGATTTGCGATCCCACCGTCTGGTACTCCGATTCCGCCATTAACAGCGGCGGTATCCACTGGTTGTGCGTTAAATGGCGCGACGATAGACGATGCTATCGCGATGAATGGCGGATTTGCGGAACGCGTCGGGGCTTCTACCGCCTTAGTCGCAAGCCGAAGCTTCGGTGGACCAAGAAACCCGATCAATTCGGGCGTAGGTTATCTGATTAGTTTTCCGAGCTTTGATGATTTTGGTGCTGCTTGGGATGAACTGCAGCAGAATCGTCCAATCCCAAATCCAGACAACCCAATCAGTTGCTCGGGTCTGTCCCTGTGGGCGCAGTATTTAATCCATCAGAGAGCGACCAATTAGGTTGGTGTTCTGATCGCAACGACGATGGCCGCAGTGAGTGCACTGCGGGCATTTTTTGTCTCACAATACGTACGCGATTCCTCGAGGTTCCTCGTTTAGTCTCCGATTTGTCGTACAGTGTAATTTGAACGAGAAAGACAACGAAAAAGAGAGAAGAACCGAGGGGACTGTGATGCAAGGTCTTATGTGGCTCGCTGGCGGGGCTGGTCTCGTCGTGTTGCTGGTTGTGGTACTCGTAATTGGTGCGCGGTTCGGTGACGGACCGAGCGCGATTGTGCCGGGTGGCCCACTGGTATCGGGCGAATTGGCGACGGGAGGAGAACCAGATTGGACGTTCGCTCGCGACATCATGGAGATGGAATTCCAGTTGGTTGAGCCATCTCGGTCGCGAACAGTGTGGCTTCAGGTACACGACAAGAAGCTCTACGTTGTTAGCGCATATATGAATTCTGTGGTCGGCCGGATTTGGAAGAAGTGGCCGGCGCAAGCGTTGGAGGACGGCCGTGCGGTGGTCCGGCTCGATGGTAAACGCTATGAACGTCAGCTCGTAAGGGTCCTTGACGACCGGCCGCTGCTCGAAGCGATCGCGGCTGAGGTGAATCGTAAATATGGCGCTGGACTGAACGCTGACATGGCCGCAACGGGGGATGTGTGGTTCTTCGCGCTCAAGCCGAGGGTTCAAGCGGGGTAGGTCTCGTCTCCATACCAGTTTGTGGTCAGACGAGAGAACCACTGATTCAAGAAGGCATGGATGTTCGCCGGAAGCGTTGGCGGTGGGCGCGCAGCAGTGATGAACAGTTCCGTATTCAATTTCCAGTAGCCGCGAAACATGGAAGAATTCTGTATAGACGGAGGACATGATGCGACGACTAACGGCTTTTAGTGTCAGGGTACTCGTTGCGAGCAGCGTGGCGTGGGCGGCGACGAGCGCACAGGAATCTTCCACTGGTGAGACTCAAAGTTCGATAGGAGAGTCTTCGGTGTTCCGCACCGCGTGGGGCGATGCAGACCTGCAAGGTATCTGGTCATATGCGACGATCACGCCGTTGCAGCGACCGTCGGAGTTTTCCGGTCGGGAGTTTCTCAGTGCAGAAGAGGTGGCAGAGCGGAACCAGCGGGAGGCCACACGGGCGTCATCTGAGCGGCGTGGCGAACTCACAGCCGAACGGGATCTCGCGCTCGCGTATGACCAGTTCTGGTGGGACCGGGGCACGTCAACTGGACGCACCTCGTTGATCGTGGACCCAGCGAATGGCAGACTTCCATCTCTGACACCTGATGCTGAGAGGCAAGAGGCTGAGGAAAGGGAGTATCGCCGTCAGCATCCCTACGATTCCTGGGAGGACCGACCGTTGCAGGAACGGTGCATGACTTACCAGCGGGTCCCTCCTGTGCCGTCCGGTTACAACAACACGTATCACATTCTTCAGAGCCCTGGATACGTCGCGATTTTTAACGAGATGGTCCACGATGTGCGATTTGTCCCGCTCGACGGACGTCTGCCAATAGATGAACGGATTCGGCAGTGGAACGGTGACTCGCGCGGTTGGTGGGAAGGTGACACACTGGTCGTCGAGACAGCCCATTATCGCGACGGAACTACCTGGCGAGGGTTTCCGGGAACCCGGGCGTTGCGAGCGGTCGAGCGGTTCACGCGTATTGACGCTGTTACGATTGACTATCGCTACACCGTCTACGATGACTCGACGTATGTGCGCCCGTTTACGGTTGAACTGCCGCTGACGGCTCCCGCAGATTACGTCATATACGAATATGCCTGCCACGAGGGCAACTACTCGATTGCCAACGTGCTTGCTGGTGAGCGTGCCTTGGAGCGAGCGTCACGAGAAAATGCTGCGCGTAGTGGTCAACGGTAGGACGCCGTGATGGACGACAACGATGACGGCAAAGGATGGTCTGAGAAGGATCTCGGTTCCGCTTGTGGTGAACCGGTTTTCGCTGGACTGCGCCCTGGTCTTTCTGCGCGTTGGTGTCTTGGCCGCGGTGTAGGGTGCGTGGCGCTGATTGGCATGACCGTCGCGTGTGACGAGCCGGCGTCGGTGCTACCGGTAGAGACCACCGACGTTGTCGAGGAATCACAGGACGTCGGTCAGTCGTTCGTGGGGACTTGGACGCTCGCGCGAGTGGAGCGCTACGACCAGTCTGGGACGGCGCTACCCGATTTCGTTCACCCGGAGATCGGGTCTGGAAAACCGCTTGGGTATTTGATGTATGACGGTGAGCGGATGGCTCTCGCAGTGCAGCAGGAGGGACGCATGGCAAGCGTCGGGAATGCTCTCACGCCGGAGGGGGCCCTTGCCGCGGTTGAAAGCTATTCTGCGTATTTCGGACCGTATTCGGTTGATGTTGCGAACGGATATTTGTCTCATCAGGTTGCGGGGAGTCTGAACCCAAGTGGCGCTGGCGGCGAGACGCAGCTTTTCTATGAGTTGTCGTCAAATGAACTCGTGCTCACACCGAGTCTTCAGTGTCCCGATTCCTTTCTGACGGACCGCGGATGTGGGTATGGGACGACCGGCGTCCAATTGCGGAATATCTGGGAAAAACTCGATCCGGTGGCCGTTGACGCTATAGATTCGCGCTTCTTTGGCTTCTGGCAGATCGACAGGATTGAACGCCAGACACTCGACGATGGAGCGGTTCCGACACCTCAGTATGCGGAGGGATACCTTGTTTATATGCCGTCCGGTTTGATGTCGGTCCAACTCATGCGCTCTGACCGTGTGCCCTACGAAGGAGTGCGACCGACACTGATGGAGGCCAATGACACGATGCAGAACTATGTTAGCTATTTTGGATCATTCAGCGTTGATTCTGCTGAGGGTGTCGTTGTCCACCGGCCGGACGGACATCTAAATCCAAACAAGGTGGGCGTTGATACTTCTCGTGCCTTCGAGTTTCGGGAGGACCAACTCGTTCTTGAACTGCCGGTCCTTACCTCAGAGGCACCAGAGGTTCGGACGTTCGTGTACTGGGACCGTTTTAGTGCGGTTGTTCGTGACCAAGTGATGTCCGGTCGTTAGAGGAAGCGGTCATCTTTCTTGTTCGACGCCGGTCCGGCAACGAGCTGTATTTACAACGTCTGAAATGGCGGTTTGACACGTCTCGGGGTGCTCGCATTACTGCGGTATTCGTGGTCACACCGCGTCCTTCTGCTCGCGGCATCGGATAAAAATAGCAGAGGTCCAGTGCATGACGACGTCCGCATCTTGATTCAGTGTTTCTATTTGAGAGCGGATAATACCGCGCTCAGGGCGCGACTTGGAGCGTCTGGCGTCGAGGACGGTTATTCGTACAGTCAGTCGATCCCCTGGGCGTACCGGTCGCAACCAGCGAAGTTCGTCAACCCCAGGTGAACCTTCGCTTGAAACCTCTGAGAGATAGTGGTCGACGACTATCCGCATCGTCATGCTCGCCGTATGCCAGCCACTTGCGACCAACCCTCCAAAGGCAGAGTGCTTAGCCCGTTCTTTGTCGAGATGAAAAGGCTGTGGGTCAAATTGCTGTGCGAACGCGACAACCTCTGCCTCGTCTACGACCACAGAACCGAGGTCGTGAACGGTGCCCGGTACATAGTCTTCAAACCAGCGATTTTTTGTCATGACTGAACCTTAGTTATGAAAGCGTGAAACGCGTCCATTACATTTAACTTTTTTCTCTCGGGGGTGCAAGTACAGCAGATGGGGCTCCCATTGGGACGTGAAGATTCAGAGTGGCTAGAGACGTTGCTGAATATTTTGGACTTGGCATTGGGTTAAGCGTCACGGTCGCGGGATATCATCGACTTCGGCCAACAGGGCCCGGTAGCGCGCGTCCGCTTCTTCAATTCGAGGGCCAAGTAGACGACGTTGCGCGGGCCACAACTCAGATAGCAGACTCCGGGTGTCCCATGGTTCGAGGTCACCTTCGGGATTGACGGCTTCCGTTAGCAGTTCTCGCAACCGGGCGCGTTGCAGGGCTACTAGCGCTGGAACCTGGTCGTCGAGATAGAACGGTCGGTTATCAACGATCACGTAAATTGGGGCGGTGTGTGCCACCGTAATGTTTCGCAGCAACTCCTCGCGGCCCCCGGGCATTCGTCGACGCACATCGGAACGCTCCCCGAATGCCCGAACTGCAAGCCATAGGCTTCGGTCAGCCACGAACGTGGTGCGGAGTTGGATACGGTCGCGGCCGTTGGCTGACTCGGTGGCCACGACCTTTCCATGCACGACTAGTTCCAGCCGATTCAGCCGGTCGAGGTCAGGATTGAGCGAGGCTTCTGCGATGACCTCAATTTGGGCGCCACGTTCAAGGTGCAGTTCCTCTCCCAGCGATCGGCCGTTGACGGTCACGTCCAGGAGTGGACCGTTGGTAACAAACAGACGCCCAGCTCGGAAGGCGTCGAACCATGCATCGACGCTGAAGGGGCCATCGATCTTCACGTAGCTCCGTACGACGCCCGGTAGGTCCATATAGGGAAAATCGGACCCGGCCGCCGGGAGCAGTTTGTAGCCGAGGTTGAGGAAACCGTACCACAGATCCGTAGGTAGATGGCCTCGTTGCAAAACCTCGATGAAATCGACGATCCCAAAGGGCACGTCGAGTGCGATGCCACGACGACCGTTGAAGAGTTCAGCCTGGTGCGCGTACCCGGACAGGCCACCCTGTCGATGTGATTCATCGAAGACCTGGTGATAGAGAAAATAGGTTTCAGGGTCAACGTGTAGCGGTTGTTGGAGATTGTGGTGAATCGTGTGTCCGCGGTGGATGGTTCGCGGGTCTTCTTGTCCGGACACGAGGGCATGGTCATCCCGTTCAAAGCGGCCAGCTGTTCCCCACGCCGGTTGGCCGAAATGCGTCCCGGCGATGTTGCCCATTTGCAAGAGGTTGCTAACGTGCACGTCCTCGGCGGCCACCTGTGCCCAAGTGTTGTCGTCTCGCGTCGCGTCCCGTTGGATGTGAATGTGCGCATCGCCTGAATACCACTGACGCTCCGGCTGATTGACGTAGCGCTCTAGGGCGACCGGAACGGTGCGCGTTTCGTTAGACCGTATTTCGACCTGGTCGTGGTGAATCCGATACTCGATCCCGCGGCTGACAACAAGGTCGTAGGTCCCCACAGGCACTTGGGCCTCGTAGGTTCCGTTGATGTAGAACGCCTGCCGATGTTCGACCGGCCAAAATGTTCGCGGACTGAGCCATAGTCGACGAACTTCGTCGGTGAACCGATGGACCATGATCGCGTCGTTCGAAGGCAATGGCATCCTTCCCGTCGAATCGTAGAGTCCAACCCGTACGGGCATCGGTTCACTAGACGTGGCATCTGTTACTTCCAGGCGAACTCGACCGAACGCTTCCGGGGCATCGGTGGTTCCACTGCGCACCACTTCGATATCGCACAGGCACACCCCCGCGCGGCTGCCCACTGCGATGTCGATGCCTCGCGTCCCTTGTCCGGCGAGGCGTGCGCGGTCAAGCGTCAGAGTAACTGAACGAAGCGGTCCTTCCGTCTCAGGCGGGATCTCATCGGTCTGGCCTAGGCTGTTACCTCCGTTTTGGTCCCACACAACAACAAACGGGTTTGTGAATGCCGTGGCGTAGGTCACTGTCACCGTCACCGCTTCGTCGACGTCATATCCGTAATCATTGTCGACATCGAACCCGATGAGGCCACCTTCTACGCATTGGCGACCGTCGACAGTTCGCATCTCGATCTCGTTCCGATAGGCGCCGAGGCCTAACTCGGAGTAGCTCAACCCATAGGTGTGCGCGATGTGTCGCTTTGGCCAGTCAACTTCTTGCACGTAACGGGCTTCAGTTCCGTGGGCGTGCAACCGCCGAACATCACCCGTCGGCTGAGCTACAACGATGAAGCCGATGGCACATGCGGGAACAACGAGACGGGCGTTGACTTGCATCTTTTTCCCTTCATTCGTGTAAGGCCAGAGGCCTACGCGAGTTGCTCGACTATGGGATTCTTCGCTTCATCTCGAGGAAGTCCATATCTGGGCGGTCAGCGGTGAACGCGCTGATAATGTCGGTAAAAGGAAACATCCCACCCCAGGCCGGTTTCGTAAAGTTTAGTGTCGAGTCGAGAAACGCGCTCTTCCAGTCATCGTAGCTGTCAAACCACAATTCGCTGTACCGAGTCCAACTTTGGTTCAGTGCTGGGCTGGAGACGGCCTTGTGACTGACGAATCGCAACACCCCAGGCATTTTTGCGAGTTCGGGTGCGTGAACATTCGTATACCACGCGTCTGCCTCTTCCGTCGATACGCTGTCAGGGAAACGCATCACCATCAACCAACGAAAATAGGGTCGCTCGCGACGTGGTGGTATGAACTTCACGAACCGTTCGGTCGGATTGGCGGGAACAAAGATGCGCGAGATGAGTGTCTTGTCGCGGGGTTCCTCTTGACTCGGCGGAGCCGGACTCAAGACTCCCATGTTTTCTGCGGCCTCAAGGCGCGCATCGAGACTGGGGTACCACATTTCTGTCACACGATAACGTGTCACGTTGTAGCGGTCGGCATTCGGTCCGAGTCGATGCGACCGATACGCCCAATATCGCGTCAACCAGGGCCCTGTGCGCTCGAGAACTTCTTGAGAGTGAGTTTGGCGGTACCATTCGTCGAGTGTCGCGTTGTCTCCGGCCACTTCCCACAACGCGATGAATCTGATCATCTGGGCTGGGCTCTCCGAAGGAATCGCGAGGGAGAACAGGGAGACTAGGCCGATGATGGTGAATTGACGTTTGTTCATGGCTGACCTCCGCTGAGGGTTGATGTTCCGAGAGACCAATAAGGATTCATAATCGTCTGCTTTTCTAGTATTCCGAACGAGAACCAATGGTGTGACCACGAGCTATTCTACGATGTGCCAGTCCGCAATGTTCAGACGTCATTCAGGTGCGGTGGTTTACGCGTCTGCCGTGTTGTAGGGCGAGCCAAGAAGCGGTAGGCTACGCGCATCGGGTGATTGATATCGCTGAAACGTTACTTCCAAGAGTGCTTCGGAATGGGCCGTTCGAACTGAGCACAGTGCTAGTCTCTTGGAGTTTCCAATTACTGAGGCGTTGAAGTGTTTGGAAGCTTGCCAGATACGTAGATAGCTGCTGAAATTGTGGATATTGTCGAACTAGCTGTAAAGCGAAGTGTCACAATCAGGAGATTTGCCATGACTGGAGTGGTGCTTCAGAGGAGGGAAAAATGAGTCAATCCACTCGACGAGGTTTCCTTAGTCTGGGAGTTGCGTCCGGTGCGCTACTGGGCGCGCTTAGACCATCATCACTTCTCGCACAGGCGCAAACTGTTGCACGCGCCCTCGGTCGTGGCGTGAGTGCCTACGGTGAACGGTCTCGGTTTGAAACGACGACTCGACTCCTCAGAGACAGCCGACACCCGGAAGCATCGAGCAGTCGGACGCCGCTCCAGGACCTCCAAGGGACACTCACTCCGTCACCGCTTCATTTCGAACGGCACCATGCCGGTATCCCCGACATTGACCCGTCGAGCCATCGATTACTGATCCACGGGCTTGTCGATCGCCCACTTGAGCTTTCGCTGGCCGAGCTTCGACGGCTTCCCGCGGAGTCCCGAATCCATTTTCTGGAGTGCTCCGGAAACAGTGGAGCCCTATGGCGAGAGGCGAGCGTTGCCGCCGCGCATACTACACGCGGCACCGCGCAGAGTACACACGGATTGACGAGTTCCGGGGAATGGGAAGGTGTTCCACTTTCAGTGTTGTTGAATGAAGCTGGCGTGCGTCCGGAGGGAACGTGGCTAGTGGCCGAGGGTGCTGATGCTAGCCGCATGACTCGCAGTGTCCCGTTGACGAAAGCGCTAGACGACACGTTTGTTGCTTACGGTCAAAACGGCGAGGCGCTGCGGCCGGCTCAGGGCTACCCGTTGCGGTTGTTTGTGCCTGGCTGGGAAGGGAATATCAGTATTAAGTGGTTGCGCCGCATTGAGGTTGTCGACAGGCCGTACATGACCAGGGAAGAAACGTCGAAATATACTGATCTTCTTCCCGACGGTCGGGCGCGGCGATTCACGTTTGTGATGGAGGCGAAGTCCGTCATAACACATCCATCAGGTGGCCAACGGTTGACAAACCCTGGTTATCATCAACTCCGTGGAATTGCCTGGTCAGGTCGAGGCCGCGTGCAGCGGGTTGAGATATCTACTGATGGAGGGCGGTCTTGGGAGGTCGCTGAACTCCAGGGGCCTGTGCTTCCTCGTGCCCACACCCGATTCCGTCTTGATTGGACATGGGATGGTAGTGAAGTGGTGGTGCAGTCGCGCTGTATTGATGAAACAGGCTACACGCAGCCGACGCGTGAGGAATTAATTGCTGCTCGTGGTCTGCGGTCGGGTTACCACAATAATGCCATTCAGAGTTGGAAGGTTTCGCCAGATGGGACGGTGGAAAACATCTATGTGTAATGTGCTCCGGTGGCTCATGAGCGCCGTTCTTTTGCTGGGTGTTGTTGCCTGGCATGATGCAGCTGCGCAAGAATCGGCGACGACGACTTACGGCCTTGGGCATGTCGTGACGCTGGAAGAGATTCGCGACTGGGGCCCCAACATAAGTCCGACTGGTGATGGTTTGCCACCCGGCGGGGCGACGGCGGCCAGCGGCCGGCGGACTTATGCACGCCAGTGCGCTCGGTGCCACGGAATGACCGGGACTGAAGGTCCTGACCACAGGCTCGCGGGCGGTAAGGGTGGGCTCGCAAGTGATGCTCCCGTTAAAACCGTAGGTAGTTATTGGCCTTTGGCGACCACACTCTGGGATTACGTCAATCGCGCAATGCCATTCGACCAACCCGGCGGCCTGACTTCTGATGAGGTTTATGGGTCGGTGGCGTATGTGCTGTTTCTGAACGAAATCATTGGCGAAGCCGACAGGATGGATGCGCTGAGCCTGCCACAGGTTCAAATGCCAAACCGCAATGGGTTTGTCTCCGACCCGCGGCCTGACGTCCACCTCGGGGCGAGGGAGCGGAGGTAAAGATGAGAGACTCGTCGGTGTATAAAGTACGGACGTAGTTTTGATTTGCATGGGTTTATGCCAAGGAGGTGGAGGTTGAACACGCGACATATTGGTCAATTTCGAAGGTTTCTTGGCGCTTTCATCGTTGCGACATCTTTGGTCGGGTGTGCGGCGCCAGAAGCGCTTGAGGAAACGATTGCTGCTGTTCAGGAATCCGGTGGGAACCGAACAGTCGCACTTCGTTCGCTGCCTCAGGTAACGTCGCTTCCACCGGAGTTTCGACCTGTCGGCGAATTGGGCGGCCGGGGCATGTTCTATGCTGCGGGACAGGGACCAGCGTTCCGTATCGACGACGGAAACCATTATCACGGCTATGATGGGCCAGGTGTATGGGCGAAGGAAGCCGAGGGTACACGGACGCAGGGGGTGGTTTACGGTGTCGAGGGCGATGTCATCGTTTCTGCTGGTTATCTTATTCGCCAGGTAGATCTCGTTGACGGCAAGAGTTTTCACGGATTGACGATTCGCGAGCTAGATTTTCCTGCGGCACACTCCTTAACGATTGATTTCGTGAGCGGCGAAACTGATGAATCAAATCAGTATTTGTTGCTCGTGCACTTCCTGCCGCCGGATGAAGAGGCTCGACCGATGCTGCCGCTGGGGCAGCTGCCGTCGGTCTCGATCTTGCCTGACGAGTTTGTCGTGTTTGCGTGCGACCACTATCCCGAGACGCGCTTCTGTCCCGGCATGGGACGTCATTTTACGGACCTGACGTCGGTCAGCCGTCCGTCGGACGCGAGTGGCAACGAAGGTCTGGTTTACGGGGAGGCAGCTGGGAAACTTATCTTTATCGAATATGTTTTCACTCAGGAAGAACTGAGCACTGGCGTCTCGTGGCCTGCGATGCCACTGAATGACTTACCCATTCCACCGATTGACAACATCCACGTTCTGCATTTTGGGAACCCCGAAACGACCGACGGGCGTTACACGGTGCATATGTATTTCTTGCCGGAGGAGACGTATCTAAACTGGGAAGAAGAGCCTGAAAAACTTTAGAGCAAGACTACGAGAGGAAGCATATGACTAACGAGCAGCTGGTTGATCAGATATACGCCGCTTTTGCAGGTGGAGATTTCGAGGGGTTCAGGGCGCTTCTTTCGGATGACATGGTTGCGACTATCAACGGAACATTACCTCATTCGGGGCGGTATGAAAGTGCCGATGCGTTTATGGATGCGCCGAGAACAGTTGGGCAGAACTGGCCAAATTTTGCGTTAACTCCGACGAGAAAATTTGTGTCTGGTGCTCATGTATTTGTGCAATGTGATGCGACAGCCGATGGTTTGCACGCAGAGTTTCTTCACATGTGGAAAGTGGAAAACGGCAAAGTCGTCGAGTTCTATGCTTATGATGACTCTCAGAAAATGGCCGCCTCAATGAAGTGAAAGCGGAGGTCTCGTTAGAGCTAGAGCACGCCGGATACGAGAAAGTTTCCTTAGAGGCGCCGGAAAGGTTGTGCAGACGATGTCTGGGCACCGATACGACGCCGGAGTATGAGCCTTATGTCGGATGAGCCTATAGCGAAAGCAAAAGAAAAGGCAGTCGGTCGTAGGACATTTCTGCATAGTGCTGCGGCTGGTGCGGCTGCGATCGTCGGGAACCCACAAGAATCTAGTGCTGCACAAGCGGGACACGAAGGCCACGAACATCATCACGACCATCAAGTGGTGCCATCGGACATTGCATTGCGGGTGAAGTCACTGGAATCGCTCTTGGTTGAGAAGCAGATCGTTGACCGCGTTCAATTGGATGCTGTTGTTGATACATATGAGAACAAAATCGGTCCTCGGAATGGCGCGCGCGTTGTAGCGCGTGCCTGGGTTGATCCAGACTACAAGGCGAGACTCTTGGCGAATGCGACCGAGGCGATCGCGGAACTCGGTTACGGTGGTGCTCAAGGCGAGCACATGAGGGTCGTTGAAAATGACCCCAAGGTCCATAACCTTGTTGTCTGTACGCTGTGTTCGTGTTATCCGTGGCCGACGCTTGGATTGCCTCCTGTGTGGTACAAGTCTGCGGCCTATCGTTCTCGTGCTGTTATCGATCCGAGAGGTGTAATTCGAGAATTTGGAATCGAATTAGACGAGGATGTCGAGATACACGTTTGGGACAGCACTGCTGAGATTCGTTATTTGGTACTGCCGGAACGACCGGCAGGAACAGAACATATGACGGAAGCGGAATTGTCGGAGTTGGTAACACGAGATTCGATGATCGGGGTGGGGAAGGTGGACGCGGCCACTGGCGGTGATGCGTGAACGGTGTACATGACATGGGCGGCATGCATGGGATGGGTCCTGTTAAGGCTGAAGCGAATGAGCCCGTGTTTCATGAACCATGGGAAGGTCGTGTCTATGCTCTTGTCATGTCTGTGGTTGCCGGACCGTGGGCGCGCGGTCGTGGCTGGCCAAGCTTCCGGTTTTCCTTAGAGCGGATCCCTGCGGCACAGTATCTCAAGATGTCGTATTACGAGCGGTGGTTCGAGGCGTTGCTTCTGAATCGAGTGATCGAAAGCGGTTTTGTAACACCTGCGGAAATTTCGACTGGTGAGGTTGACCCAAGCCGCCCGCTGCCGACGTTGTTGTCTCGTTCGACGGCAACGGAGGAACGCGATTTTCGAAATCGAGCCCAGGTGTTTGCTCAGTTTGCGATTGGGCAGAGGGTGCGGGCTCGCAATATGAATCCCCTGGGTCACACGCGGTTGCCGCGCTATGTGCGCGGGAAGCATGGAACGGTCACGCATGATCATGGCGTATTCAATCTGCAGGACACTGATATCAATGGTCATGCGGTTGGAAGATTTTCTGAGCATGTATACACCGTGAGGTTTCGTAGCCGAGAGTTGTGGGGCGATCGAGCGTCCGAACGGGATGTTGTTTACGTCGACCTATGGGAGCGCTATCTTGACGCAGCCTGACTACCGCGTCGATTCCGAGTTACTCGAAGCGTTGCCTCCGCTGCCGCAAGATGAAGACGGACCGGTGTTCTCTGAACCATGGCAAGCTGAGGCGTTCGCCTTGGCGGTCAAACTGTCTGAGCAGGGTTACTTTTCTTGGAAAGAGTGGGCTGATGCGTTAGGTGCCGAATTGAAGGCCGCGTCGGACCGAGGCGAACCTGATGACGGGTCTCACTACTATCGGCATTGGGTAGCGGCGCTGGAAGGTTTAGTGGAGACCAAAGCCTTAGTCGACGCACCGTCGCTTGAGAACCGAAAAGTTGCTTGGGCCAATGCGTACAGAAATACGCCGCATGGGAAGCCGGTGGTGCTGGACCAGCAGGAGTGAAGAGTCTACACAGGGTCTATTTCGTGAGAGTCGAACGTGCGTCTGCGCCTTGCAGAGCCAGAAGATTGTGAGAGCGTGATTGCTCTTATTGACCGTGTACTGCACGAGTACGGCGATGCCATTTGCCTTGATGATGCGGACCGAGATTTAGTCGATATCGAGCATCACTATCACCGGCAAGGCGGTGCTTTTATCGTTCTGGACGACGATGGAGAGATTCGTGGAACTCACGCAACCCTGCCCGCTAAAGGGCTTCCGGATGTGTGTATCTTCCGTCGACTCTATCTGGACCAAGGACTTCGAGGGAGTAAGTGGGGCGGGAGCCTGATGGATTGGGCGGTAGATTGGGCGTGTTCCAATCGGTTCGGCCGTGTTGAGTTCTGGTCGGATACGAGATTTAACCGGGCCCACTCATTTTTTCGTCGGTGCGGTTTTCGAACCGATGGACGTACTCGCGAAATGGATGATGGGATAGCGCCGTACCTGGAGTATTTCTTTTATCTGAACTTGTAGGTGCTATCGACAGGGTTACGGTGTTACCGATTCGGTTGAATATGGGTGCCGCACATTCGCCGTACACCATTCGATCGCAGTGTGTGCGAGCATTGGGACACCGTAACAGTTATCGTTGTCTACATTGCTATTTTTTGACCCACTTCTGAAGACATCCACCTGAGGGACTCGTGTCGCACCCGCCTGTTAACCCAGCAAAGATGTTTCCGGATTCATCGGCTGCCATACCTTCCGGACGCGTGCCTGGGATGAAATGCTGAAGTGAGCCGTCATAAGCTTTTCCGATTCTCACGCCCACCTGCCAACCCGGATTCCTTGCGACCCGTCCGCCGCCTTCCGGAGCGACCGGTGGGCCTGGAATTTGGGCACCCGATTCGGAATCGGCCACGATGAGCGTATCGTCTTCCAGGATGGCAATTCCGCTGGGCCGACCAAAATGGCGCCATTCATCGACAAAGTTGAGGTCTTGATCAAGAATTTGAACTCGATTGTTAGATCGGTCAGCCACGAAGAGTCGACCCTTGGAATCGAAAGCTAGCGCGTGCGGTCCCATGAATTCACCAGGACCCAAACCAAGTTTTCCGACGGCTCTGACAAATGTGCCGTCCGAAGTAATCTCCACCAGACGATCGCCGTCTTGCTGTGCGTCTGATGGACGAGGCCAGTGGCCGTCCGCAATGATGATGTTTCCGTTCGGTGCGACCGCGCAGGATGTCGGCCCGATGAACGTGTCCGTTCCAGCGGCCGAGACGCCGGGTTTACCCAAGCTTAGAAGGAGCTCTCCATCTTGGTTGAATTTATGAATTTGGAAGCCTCGTCCTGCTGTGGATGGGTCGTCGCCGAACGGACCACTATCGCCTGCCCATAGGTTGCCGTCGTGATCCATGCAGAATCCGTGCGCCTGGACAATCATTCCGTCGCCAAAACTTTTGGTGATCGTTCCATTTGCGGTGATGTAGTTGATCGGTGGTTCCGATCGAAACATCATCCAGGTGCCACCGCTGCCATCTGGGATTAAGCCGATCGCGGCTCCCCATTCCATTTCGGATTTCAACGTGGGCCAGTTTTCGATTAGCTGATACGGATTAATCATTGTGCTGGTTGCTCGGCGCGAGAGTTGCTGTAACACTGACGGGTCCTGGCCTGACGTATCTATAGGTGAAATAAAAATCGCTACCAATGCGATTGCGCTGGAATATCTCAGTCTTGTTCTTTTGGTCATGTGGATTGCTCCTTACTGCCATCGAATTACAACGTCGCTGCGAGCCTTCTGTGACTCTATCGCACCTCCGGTGTACGCGGGTAGAAGATTTGTAAGGTTTTCATCTTGCTACGAGTACAGAGCGGCTGATTGTTAGTCTCTTATCTGCTACGATTCGGCGGTCGTCATGCGATCAACCGAGAAGGGCATCACGTGATGATTGACAGCTCAGTCGATCGATTCAGAGAAGGGAGAATTGTTATGCGAGGATTTCTAGCAGTCACAATCGCGGTGGCGTCGATTCTTGGGGGAGCGGCATTCCTGTCGGCGCAGGAACCGCCAGCATACATTATCGCCAAGCTGACGATTACAGACCAGGATGGGTACGGAGCGTATCGGGCTGGCTTTGGGGAAGTTTTTCAGCAGTACGGGGGAGAGATTGTTGCAGTTAGCACGGCCCCGACTGTCCTCGAAGGGGAGTGGGATGCGACGACGACGGTGATCATTCGATTCGAGTCGCGAACTGAAGCGCTCGCTTGGTATAACTCGGACGGCTATCAGGAACTTGTTCGCATTCGTCAATTGGCTTCCTCAGGAGATTTTATTCTGATTGATGGGAGGTAGCGTCCACTAGACGGACGTTGGTTCCAGGCTGTGCATCTACTGATAGACAGCGCCATGGCATCTGTCTGTGTCTGACTGACTCACAGAGTTTTCGATGGAGAACGAGTATCGGTGACAGGCGCGAAAATACCGATGAGAAAGGTGTAAAACCTGTCGTCTGAAAGCAGGACGATGAATAAGGCTGGACAAGCTACAAGAAAGGAGAAACGGCATGGCTATTTACCAGATTCATTTCCAAGCTAACCCGGTGTTGTGGCCAAAGGACCCAAAGGAACGACTAGAGTACACGGAGGCCATGTTTCAGGGCGCGAGAGCTGGTTCTGAACGACACGACGGTTTCAGATGTGAAATCGACCGTTCATTTCGATTAATAGCAAGAGGTGCCAGATGAAGAGTAGCTTCAAGGTTGTCGGTTACTTTGTGATCGCATTGATGGCGATGATGCCGCTGTCTTCCGCTGCGCAGGCGACCAGCGGACCCCGGCTACCGTGGGGAGATCCAGATTTACAGGGTGTTTGGGATTATCGAACGGTTACACCGCTGCAACGTCCCGAAGACCAGGCGGACAGGGAGTTTTTGACTGAAGAAGAGGCCGCAAGCATTGAGCAAGAAATCTTGCAACGAAATGCGCTTCTTCTCAACCGGGCACCAGAGCGTACATCGACCAGTAACCAGGTAGACCGGCGAGAAGATGGCACACCTGGGTTCTACAATAATTTCTGGTTGGACAGGGGAACAACCGCAGTCGGTAGTCGACGTACTTCCCTCATCGTTGATCCTAGCGATGGCCGATTACCGGAATTGACATCTAGTGCACAAATGCGAGCAGACTCTTCAGAAGCCAAACGACTCGCCGCTGTCCGACGAGGAGCGGAACCAGCTCAATCTTGGACTGACTTTGATGCAGGAGATCGTTGCATTCAACACGCGAAGGCCGGTCCTCCGATTAGTGTCGGTGGTTACAACAACAACGTTCAAGTGTTTCAAGTTCCTGGCTATGTCGCATTACTTAATGAGCAGAATCATGACGTTCGTGTTATTCCGTTAGACGGGCAGCCTCATGTGGCGGCACAGATTTCGCAGTGGATGGGGGATTCGCGTGGCTATTGGGAGGGCGAGACTCTCGTGGTTGAAACTGTGCAGTTCAACGGCAAGCATGACCAGATCGGCCGCCCGTTGTTGTCGACCGGTGAGAACCTTTCCCTTATCGAGCGTTTCACACGCGCCGATGCAGATACCCTACATTATGAGTTCACGGTGAATGACCCGAGTATATGGGTTCGGTCTTGGACGGTTGAGTTGCCGATGAAACGGAATCCTGACCTTATCTTCGAATTTGCTTGTCATGAAGGAAACTACAGCATGGAGGTAATGCTGGCCGGATCGCGTATGCAGGAACGGCGGAATTAGAGCCCCGGTGAGTGGGCTGTTTTATGGCTTCAGAGAAGTCGACCTGAAGTTGAGCTGGTGTGGGTTGAATGCCGAGGCTGTCGCTCGACAGTAGACGGGTTTTCAGCGAACGAGGAGACGCGATGAGGATGCGATTGATCTACACAGGGTGGTTTCTACTGATACTGACAGTCAGTGCCCCACGGGTGTCAGCGGAAGTGTTTCACTGGCAGATCGATGGTGAGATGCGAGAGGCAATTATTTATGCCTCCGTGTCAGAAGATTCTGAAAATGGACGGCCTTTAGTTTTAGCTTTCCATGGCTATGGTGACAACATGGAGAATTTTCAGCACACGAATGTTCATGGCGCGTGGCGAAACGCGATCGTCGTCTATCCCCAGGGTCTCAATAGACGCGGTGGCCTTCGAGGTTGGCAGGTGGAGGTTGGTGATGGTGATCGCGACTTGAGATTTGTTGACGAGATACTTACTTATTTGAGAGAGAGTTATCGCGTCGACGAAAACCGAATCTATGCTACGGGATTCTCGAACGGTGGAATGTTTGCATATCTTTTGTGGGCCGAGCGACCGGACGTGTTTGCGGCGTATGCGCCAGTAGGGGCCCGGCTTCGTCCTTCGGTGAAGCCAAATCGGCCACGGCCAATTTTTCATGTCGCCGGTGAGCGTGATCAGGTTGTACGTTTTGCTGATCAGAAGACTGCAATTGAGGTCGCTGTTCAGGTCAATGGCGTTGGTGCTTCGAAAGAGGGTTGCGGATTGGGTTGTGCAGTGTATGGCTCCAAAAGCGATGCGCCGGTGATGACATGGATTCATTCAGGGGCTCATGTGTATCCACGTGGGACAAGTGAACGGATCGTGTCATTTTTTCGAGACCATTCCCGAACGCCGTGACCGGTTGATGTGGCTTGCAGCCAGTTCTCATGTCCGTGTTTTTTGGGCGCTTAGTCCTCGCTGACGCGATGTTTGTTCGTCTCAATGGAAATTTCTATAGGTAGATTGAAAACGGATGAAGTCCTGAGCTCAAATTGTTGATGGTTCAACCGAGTTTGGGGAGAACGTGTTTGTAGTCCTTACATCCACAGTTGATCCTCGTCTGGGTCTGGATTAGGTGCGTGTCTGGCTTCGACTTGGAGGGTCGTGTCGTTCTCGATTGTCACATCCGTGACGTCTGTTTCATAACCAAGTTTTCTGAAATGAAGTTCGAAGGCACCCGTGGGGACGTCGAAATGAGCCTGCCCGTGCTCATCAGTTGATGCTCGGTAGATTCCCAATTGAATCTCAGCGTGCTTGAGCGGTGTCAGGGTGTCTTTCTCTCGAGCGTTGACGGTGACACGATGTTCGGGAGGCTTGACGACTCTGAACGAAAAGACAGCTGATGCGACTTGGTGCCGTAGTTCGGACTCGGTTGAGGCGAACGTTGCTGACCATGAATAGACATCTGTTTTTGACGGAGCAGTTAACGCGATATCGATTTCGTACAGAGCACTCGCACTGTCAGGAGACATCTTCCTTAGTGTTCCTTGCGTCACTTGGGCGTCTGTGTGGTCACGGATAGTGATGAGATGTCCCGTCAATTGGCACCCTAGGGAACACTTCGCACCTACTTGAACGCGAAAGTGGCTGCGCTCGACTACAGGAACGGAAGCATGCCACGCGGCGACGCTTATCGAGTGTTTCTGATCGGTCGCCATGCGCGTTCTAGACATTTCCTCTGTGAAGTGCGGCGTCACGTCCGGCAATTCGACCGAAGACTAGGCATCGACCTAGGCCATGCTGTGCAAATCCTCCTTGTGACTCGCCAGCGCAGTACAGCCCTGGGATCACTTGACCGCGTATGTCGATAACTTGGGATTTCGTGTTTGTTCTAAGGCCGGTGAGCGAATCGTGGAGGATCGGCGTTGACCAAGCGGCAAAAAATGGAGGCTTCTGGATCTTGTAGCGCGGTGTTGGTTTCTGGTAATCCTGGTCTTCCCCGAGGTCTACGAAGTTGTTGTACCGCTCGACCGTTTTCTGCAGGACCTCAGGTCTCATGGGAGTTGACTGGTAAGGATTCGAAATTTTTTGCGCTAACTCCGCGATCGTATCGGCAGTAAAGAAATAGCCGTCTGGGTCCACATTTGGTGGACTTGGGTTCCACTCTTCCCGGGATACTGCCTCTTGATCAAAGATCGCCCATATAGGCCCACCGCCGTTTAACTTGGCGGAGCCTGCGTTGTACGCCATGGCTGCGGCGAAGAAGTCATAACGAGCATCAACTTCGTTCCAGAAACGCTGTCCAGCTTGATTGACAAGGATTAAATCCTGCCAGTTGACGACTGTGAGGCCGGAGGCCCGTGCGCGCTCAAAGACTCTTCGTCCAAGCGCGGACCCCTTAAGATACTCTTCTCCCCAGATCAAGCTGTTGTATCCCCACCGGCATCCGATATGGCGAGTTTTAGAGATGGCGATTCCGGCTTCGACTGTTTGGTTAGCTGTGCCCCAGAGTCCGGCGCCCACGGCCATTGCTGCGAGTTCACCATCTCCGCTTTGACGGGACCATGGCTCTCCAGCGACCTGATATTCATCCGTCAGTCGTGGGTCGAAGGTTCGACGGAGGTTTACGTTACTGGAACTGCCACCGGTGGCAACGAGCACACCTTTTTTTGCAGCGATGTTGACTGTACGGCCCTCGTGCGTGACTGAAATGCCAAGTACTCGTCCAGCAGAGGGACTTTCTCGAATAATGCTCGTCATCTTGTGCCGGAGGAGAACTTCTGCGCCCTGCGCTCGTGCGCTACTCTCCAGTGCTCGGACCAGGCCGGACCCTACTCGGGTCGGATAATCGGTGACACGTTCACTGGCCACTGGCCACTGGATGGTTCTCTGCTGCCGTCGTACGGTCGATGCGCCACCCGGACCCGTGAGGTGATCTTGGAATCGAACTCCATTCTCAATCAGAAATTCATACGTGGCGGCGTTCTCATCGGCAAAGGCACGAACAAGGTCACGGTCGCTGTATCGACTCTGACCATGGTCGTGTCGAACCCAGTCCAAGAAAACTTGATCCGCCGAATCATCGACACCGTGGTTAGTTTGATTACTTGTGCCACCACCGAGGTGCACCTGTCCGCCGGAGCACATTCCGTGGCCTCCAATGTCAGTGTTTTCGTCGACCATGATGACGGACGCTCCGTGTTCCAGCGCCGAAACGGCCGCTGCAAGTCCGGCGGTTCCTGCACCAATGGTCACTAGGTCCGCTGACATGTCCCAAAAATTCTGAGCCTTAATGTCTTGGGTGGTAAGCCCAGCCAAGGCCGTTGCCCCCACACCTGCGGTAGCACCGTTCTTGAGAAAATCTCTCCGGCTAACGCTGCGTTGGTCGGATTTAGGTTTGCTCATGTCGTGGTTCTCCCCGTTCGTTTTGGCACTCTATCGGGTTGATCAGAAACAATGCAAGCACTTCGACTTGACGGTGTCGGCCCGCGAGCCTACACTTCGAGAAAAGGCACCATGTGCCAGTTGTTTTCTAGTGGCTTTGCTGCGATGAAAGGGCGTTTGCCGTCAGTATTCCCTTTGGTTGTGGGGGGGAGCCGGATGAAGAGACCTTCACGGAAATTGTTGGGTAGGTGCGTCCTTGTTTTAGCTTCCTTATATTGTTTGGACGGCTTGGACCTGCACGCGGCACCATCGAGATTGGCGAACGAGCAGTTTTCGGCTGGTGAGGTGGCTGCCACACGAGCTACGCCTGAGCCTCGGGCCTTCCTTGACGACTATTGCGTTGCTTGTCATAGCGAACGATTGCAGACCGCTGGATTGTCTCTTGAAGCGGCTGACGTTGGGCAAGTTGGCGTTACCGGACAGATTTGGGAGAAAGTACTGAAAAAATTGCGCAGTGGAGCGATGCCTCCGGTTGGACGTCGGCGTCCGGACGAACAAACAATGGAGGCGTTCACGTTCTGGTTGGAAACGGAACTCGATCGCTACGCTCTAAGTCATCCAGATTCCGGTCGCCCTGTCGATCATCGTCTCAACCGATTTGAATATGGCAATGCGGTTCGTGACCTGCTCGCGTTAGACATTGATGTCGAGGCATTATTGCCAGCCGATGAGTCAGACCACGGTTTCGATAATATTGCCGAGGTTCTTGCAATGTCGCCGACCCTGCTCGGACGATATCTAGTCGCAGCCCGTAAAATCAGTCGACTTGCCGTTGGTGATATGGAAATGGGACCGTCCATAGAGACGTTTCTCGTGTCGCGCGGTCTCAGACAAAACGATCGTATGAGTGAGGAACTACCGCACGGAACGCGTGGTGGCATGAGCGTGCGTCATTATTTCCCTCTTGATGGGGAGTATGTTGTAAAGATTCGTTTAGCGCGGAATTACACCAATTCTCGGGTCCGAGCCATTAACACACGAGAGCAGATTGACGTGCTCTTGGACGGAGAGCAGATCACACGGTTCAGAATTGGCGGTGAGTGCGAGACGTTCGATGATGAATCGTCTGATGGTCCTCTGGATATACGGTGTGCGCCGGACCCAAGTGACAGTTATCGGTCGGCACCGTATCAACTCACAGCGGACGAGTCACTCCACGTCACATTTTCAGCAACGGCAGGTATGCATAACCTTGGTGTGACGTTTGTGAAGAAAGCCGCATTGACGGAAGGTCCTGGCCCTGCGCTGCTGCCGCCTCGGCATACGAGTTCGACGTATACGGCCCCGGAAATGGACGTTGAATATGTTCGGTTGGAAGGTCCCTTCAGTCCCACTGGTCTGGGCGACACTCAAAGCCGTCGTTCAATTTTCGTTTGTCAGCCAAGCGGATTAGAGGACGAGGAGATTTGTGCCGAGGAAATTCTTACTCGACTGGCCCGAAAGGCGTATCGACGGTCGGTTGCTGATGCGGATGTCGAGACTTTGCTTCGTTTCTATCGGGACGGACGTCAGGCAAGCGACTTCGAAACGGGTATTCAAGAGGCTTTGACGAGACTTCTTGTCTCTCCTCAATTTTTGTTTCGGATAGAGTCTGAGCCAGAGGATCTCCAGGCTGATGCACTTTACGAAATAAGTGATGTTGAATTGGCTTCTCGCTTGTCGTTCTTTTTGTGGAGCAGTATTCCCGATGATGAGCTGCTTGACCTTGCGGAGCGCGGTGCTCTGAGAGAGGCTGGGGTGTTGGCACGGCAAATTGACCGAATGCTTACTGACCCAAGAGCATCTGCACTGGCCAAGAATTTCGGTGGTCAGTGGCTCTTTATTCGGAATCTTAAGGCCGTTGACCCGGATGCGAGTGCTTATCCTGAATTTGACGACAATCTTCGATTCGCGTTTCAGCGCGAAACGGAGCTTTTTCTAGAGAGCCAGATTCGCGATGATAAGCCATTGCAGGAAATGCTGACTTCAAATTACACGTACTTGAACGAACGACTTGCGAAATTCTACAGAGTTCCTAATGTTTACGGGGTCCATTTTCGCCGCGTTCAGATGCCAGACTCGAGACGTGCAGGGATTCTTGGACACGGTAGCGTGTTAACAGTTACGTCTTACGCGACCCGGACGTCCCCGGTGGTTCGCGGAAAATATCTGCTGGACAACATACTTGGGGCGCCACCCCCCCCTCCCCCCCCTAATGTTGAGGCGTTGCCGGAAGTTGGGAATGATGGTGAGCCTGCGTCGATTCGTGATCGGATGCAACAACACCGGGAAAATCCTGTATGCGCGACTTGTCATTCGCAGATGGATCCGCTGGGTTTCGCCCTTGAAAATTTTGATGCAATCGGTCAGTGGCGAGCAACAGATGGTGTGTCCTTGATTGACGCTTCTGGGGTGCTCCCTGACGGAACAGAATTCTCAGGACCCGCAGAATTTCGACAGGTTTTGCTTTCTCGCCGGGATGACTTTGTACGCACCGCCACGGAAAAACTCTTGACGTACGCCCTGGGGCGAGCTCTTCAGCATTACGATATGCCCTCTATACGTTCGATTATTCGACAGTCGGCGGGTACTGGTTACACGTGGTCGTCACTCATTAAGGGTATTGTCGAGAGCCGGCCGTTTCAGATGAGAAAAGCACAAGAAGTTGCTCTGTTGGCGCAGGAATAGACGGGCCACACTTATGAAGGTTACTTTTGTGAGGTTGTTGCCATGGTGATTACGAAAAAGTTTCTTGCTCGACGAACGGTCCATCGGGGCCTCGGTGCAACGATAGCACTACCTTTCCTGGACAGCATGGTCCCGGCGTTTGCGGCGGTTCGAAATAGTGCCGCCCGGCGCGTGAAGCGTCTTGGGGCAGTGTATGTCCCGAATGGAATGAGTATGCCCTATTGGCTGCCGCCTACTGAGGGTCGATTGGAGCTTACGCCGATTTTACAGCCGTTAGCACCTGTTCAGGACCGGGTCGTTGTACTCAGTGGTATGGCCAATCAAGAAGCCAAGCAGTGGCTCAATGAAGGAGATGGAGACCATTCGCGTTGCCAGGCCGCATACCTTACAGGTGCCCATGCGATGAAGGCGTCGGGGACGACGAACAGCACACTTGAGGTTGGCGTGTCCATGGACCAACTTGCGGCTTTTGAACTTAGAGAAGATACGCAAATTGGTTCGCTTGAGCTGTCTCTTGAGTCCAATGAATTAACAGGACAGTGTGAAGATGGCTACGGCTGCGCTTACAGTTCCACGATTGCATGGCGTGATGCCAATACGCCAGTGCCGATGCAGTCGAACCCGCGTGCAGTGTTTGAACACCTTTTTGGGGCGGTGGGAACTACTAACCGCGAAGAGCGGGCCCGTGCTCTCAAGATGGAGAAGAGTATTCTTGATTCTGTCAATGATGAACTGACTGATCTTCAACGTCGACTTGGTCGTGGTGATCGTTCCAAACTGGCAGGGTATTTGGATTCAGTGCGGGATATCGAACGGCGTATCCAAATTGCCGAGTCGCAGAGTGATCGTGGTCTTCCAGAAGTCGCGCAACCAGCCGGTATTCCAGCCAGTTTCGAGGAATACGGGAACATCATGTTTGATCTACTGTTCGTGGCGTACCAATCTGACTTAACACGCGTCGGGACGTTCCTGTTTGGCCGGGAGAAGAGTGTTCGAACCTATCCTGAGGTAGGTGTGCCTTCTCCACATCACCCGACGTCGCACCACCGTCAGCGGCCCGAGCAGTTGGAACGGTTATCGAAGATCAATACGTTCCATATGAAGATGTTTGGGCGTTTTCTTGAAAAGTTACAGTCGACCTCAGATGGTGAGGGGTCTTTGCTGGACAATTCCATATTCATCTACGGTGCGGGCATGGGAAATAGTAATGCACATGATCCGTTGGACCTGCCGATAGTCTTGGCTGGCGGTGGCGCGGGGACCCTTCAAGGTGGACGTCATGTGCGGCTTCCAGAGGGAACACCGTTGGCGAATATGCATCTTGCAGTCTTGGAAAAGATGGGAATTTCTGCCGAAAGCCTTGGAGATGCTACGGGCACGTTACCGGTTTTATCTGAAGTGTAATGGAATGAAAGACTTCGGAGTTTTGTGTTCTGGTGGTTGAGCGACTCTCGTTTAAAGGACTAAGACCATGTGTATAACTTTCCCTCGTGTGGTCGGCGCAGTTTTTCTAGTCATAGCGGTCATCGGAAATGCAGTTGAAGCAGCTGACCTACGCCTTGCCGACGCGATCAAGAATCAAAATGTTGAGCGCGTAAAGATTTTACTGGCGGAAGGTGTGCCCGTGAACCACGCTGGCCCGAGCGGTGTTACGCCTTTGCACTGGGCGGTGGAAGGGGACCACTTTGAGTTGGTCGATTTGTTGCTTAGCGCCGGAGCAGACGTCGATGCGGCAAGTCTTTATGAAGTTACACCGCTCGTCCTCGCATGTACGAATGCTAGTCCGAGGATGGTCAGTCGGATTTTGGTCGCTGGGGCGAATCCCCATGCTGAACAAGCTAATGGAGAGACGGCGCTGATGACCTGCGCACGTGGCGGCGTCTGGGAGGCGGTCGAAATACTCTTGGAGCGCGGCGTTGACCCAAGTGGGAAGGAGCACACCCGAGGCCAGACTGCATTAATGTGGGCTGCGTGGGAAGGTCATACTGATGTTGTTCGAGGATTGATTGAGTACGGCGCTGACGTTAATGGTCGTTCAACTACGGGTTATTCCGCATTGTTACTTACAGCACGTGAGGCCCATACGGAGACATCTCGGGTATTGCTAGATGCTGGCGCAGATGTTAACGCGGTGGCGGAAGATGGTACAACCGCATTAGTCGTAGCAGTTATTCGAAGGCACTTGGCATTCGCGGAGTTTTTGCTGAAACGCGGTGCTGACCCTAACCTCGGTCCAGGGTTTACGCCCTTGCACTGGGCGGCAGGTAAGTGGGATACGGAGTTAAACGATCTTTCAAATGGAGTTGCTGACGGTAACCAATGGAGCGCGTACGGCGGATTGAAGGGGCCGGACCGACTGAAAGTCGTAAAGTTACTTCTTGATCATGGCGCTCACCCTAACGCGCGTACTGAACGCACTCCAGGATTCGGTATTACGGTGAAGGGGCACTTAGGAAATATAGCGGGCGCGACACCGTTTTTGATCGCGGCGAAAGCGAATGATATTGATGTGATGCGTGAGTTGCTCGCTCACGGTGCAGACCCTCTCATTCCGAACATTGCAGGTACTACGCCGCTCATGATGGCAGCCGGAGTTGGGCATTCTCCAGGTATTACGCGCTCACTGGAATCCGAGGCACTGAACGCCGTCTACCTGTGTGTTGAGCTTGGAGCTGATGTGAATGCGGTTAATGAGAGGGGTGACACCGCACTTCATGGTGCTGCGTGGCGAGAACGCGCGGATTCTATTGTGCAGTTTCTCGTAAAGCGAGGTGCGAAGATCGACGCTACGAACTATCGGGCGTGGACACCGTTGGTCATTGCCGAAGGCATTCACACCGGCGGAAACTTCATTAAGTCTGATACGACCGCTAAGCTGTTGCGGCAGTTGGGTGCTACTCCTAGTCCACCTGACATTTCAAGAGAACCTGACGCACAGTAGGTCCGTTCGTTCCACATCAACCGGTTTGCTGCGGCTTCGGACAAGCCGGCGCCATCAGGGGTCTGACCAATTGATCGCTGTTTAGGAAAGTAATATTGTCTCTTGCTTGCCTAGGGTCGGCGTGCGGTTTCTTTTGTGTTAGGGAGAAGTGTGGATTGTGGTGTGGACAATAATCTGATGTTCGGTCGGTGGCTAAGGAGGTCAAGGTGAAACGCATTATTTGTCTGGGTGGCTTGGCGTTGATTGGTTTAGTGGTGGTAGTTACCGGCTATGCGGCGAAGCAGGAGCGCGCGAGCCTCGTAGTTCACGATATCACTGACAATCTCTACATGCTGGCGAATGCGCCGTCTGTGCGGGGGA